>Ga0316206_1001802_pt1 | contig 16932 bp, 17 predicted proteins | sample 6monthpyrite_MG_FD_204942 | JGI IMG/M metagenome (GOLD analysis project Ga0316206, IMG submission 204942) | Microbial mat bacterial communities from mineral coupon in-situ incubated in ocean water Damariscotta River, Maine, United States -... | ecosystem: Environmental > Aquatic > Marine >... | reverse complement strand
GTCTATTTTAGTGAGACAGACTCAACCGTTAGCTTACATGTTTCTGATAACGGACCCGGTGTAGAAAATGGGGATTATGATAAAGTATTTGAACGTTTTCATCGGGGTGAAGGGCATGTCTTAAGTGGTTGCGGTATTGGTCTGGCGATAGTGGATGAAATAGCACATTTGCATATGGCAAAAATAAATTTAAGTAAACCGGAGGATCATACAGGTTTGCATGTTGAGGTTGTTTTTGAAATTTAGACCGACATTTATTCAGGAGTATAGAGAGCTACTTTATTCCGCCCCGTTTCTTTGGCGCGATATAGCGCCGTGTCAGAATCATTAATCATTTGATCCAGTGTTTTTCCTATCGTAGAAGTGTAGCCAATACTGACGGTAATCGGTATGGTCAGTTCGCCTGTTTGCAGAGGATTATCGGCGATTTTTTTTCTGATTCTTTCAAAAAGGGTGGATGCACTTTCTTCATCAAGATTGATACAAAGAATACAAAATTCTTCACCACCCATTCTTGCCAGAATGTCGCCCTCACGTAATGCTTCAAATAACAAACCCGAAACATGTTTTAATGCTAAATCACCAACATGATGCCCATGAGTGTCATTGATTTTCTTGAAAAAATCGATATCAATCATAGAGGTTGTTAATTTTATATTATCTCTTTGCGCGTTATTAAAAAGTTTAGCGCCGGTTTCGAATATATATTTCCGGTTGAACAAGCCGGTTAAAAAATCTTTAATCGTGGCATCTTTAAGTTTTTTGTAATTAGCGATGGCATCAATATTCTGGTTTATTCTACAATTAAATTCTTCATGAGCAAAAGGACGGGCTATAAAATCATTAGCGCCGGACTTTAAAAGTTTTACTGAAACTGTGTGGTCATCGGTTGATGAAATGCCAATAACAGCCATTTCATCACGGGTATATTCTTTGCGAATATTATAAATTAGCTCTACACCATCCATTTTTGGCATGTTGTAATCAGTAACCACAAGGCTGATATCCTTATGTACTTTTAACAATTTCAGTGCCTGAACACCATCTTTGGCTTGGAGTACTTTTAAGTTCTGTCTTTCCAGTAAAGTACTGAGTAACATCAAAGATACTTCAGAGTCATCAACAGCCAGCACCTTGCGATGAAAGTTTTCATGCAGTCGCTGTGCAGAATCGATGACATATTGAATTTCGTTCAGATTACCCTTATTGACGAAATCGATGGCACCTTTATTCAGAATTGTATTCTGAATATCATCATTACGATTGCCAGTTAGCACTATGCAGGGGATTTCTTTTTCCAGAATATAATCTACAACTTCACCAGCTGGTGCATCTGGCAAGTTAAGATCTAAGATGGCAAGAAAATAGGGTTTGGGGTTCTTTTCAACGATATCTTTAGCTTCTGCCATCGAAAAGGCCGCATCTACTTCTATGCCAAGTTGTTGTTTTAGGCTGCTGACCAGCATGTCATTGATTGCACGGGTATCCTCTACAACCAGAATTTTTTTCTCTCTAAATGGCATAAGTAAGCGAAAGTCCTGTTATCACTGTTGATTGCATTAAATGAATGTAGCGTAAGCTCCTAAATATATAGTTAAAAGTTTGTTAATAGTCAAAAACTGGATGATGCTAGTTGTGCATAAATAACCGAGTTTATTTATGGTTATTAAAGGTTTTGATCTTCTTCTTTTTCTTCAAGCGCGTACCAGTCATTGGTTAATAACAGGGCTTTGGAGATAAATCCTTCAAAATAGGGCAGTAATTCACCAACACTTGCCGTTTCTGTACCAAAGCGGAATTCAAAAATTAACGTTTTTTCTTCTTTATCGAGAAAAGCGATTGAGTAAGTAATAGGTTGTCCGCTTTTTTCCGGATGGTCGTAGACAGAAGCGAACTTAAAAACATCCTCATCAAAACCTTCTATCAGTTGTGTAAAGATATTTGGGTCTATATCACTACAGGCAACATATTCCTTAACGGGAAAGCTGCCGTTTCCCTGGCGCATCATGTTACCAATTCTTGAAATCATTAAAGACAAGGCACTGACGCCTTCGCTCTGTATATCAATTCGTATTTTTTCAACGTCGGATAATTTCATGGATGTTAAACCTGTTTGAGCTACTGACCCATTTCGAGAAAGGGGGCAATGGAAATATAAAGAATGAACAGAATAAAAGCAGTGTAAATTATAAACTGTATCGGCCGGTTAAGTATGCGCTGCAGAAGTGTTTCGAATTCTCCATTGTTGCGTTGTTGTTCTATTTCTTGCTGAACCCGAATGCTTCTTTCATGCTGGTATTCATCAATAAGCTTTTTGGCTTCTTCGTATTGAGATTCATCATTAAGCCAGAGCGCATGCATAGATATTCCCCAGTTACCTGCAGGTGATTCGTAAAAATCGATCTGGTTATCCGTCAGTAAATTTTTGACGTCATCGGCTTCATCGTCGAATACTGATTTTAATTTGAAAAGTAGTTTAGCCATTGGCTTCTGTGTCTTTTTTTTGTAGCAGGTAGATGGATAAGAGTATAGCGGGTGTGCCTAACAATGCAGCAATTACAAAGAAAGTGAAATAACCTTGTGAATCTACCATCATGCCAGAGAAGCCACCGAGTATTTTGGCAGGTAAAGTCATTAAAGAACTAAACAGTGCGTATTGTGTAGCCGTATAGGCGGTGTTGGTCAGACTTGACAAGTAAGCAATAAAAACAGAAGTAGCCAGACCGCCACTTAAATTATCGGCACTGACAACAATAGCCAGAAACACCTTGCTGGGTTCAGTCACAGCGAGAAATGCAAATAATAAATTAGTCGAAGCAATCAGGATGGCACCGAGTACTAAAGGTTTCATAATGCCATAACGAACAATCATGATTCCACCCAGTGCTAAACCGGCAATGGTCATAAAAAAGCCAAAGACTTTTGCGACATCGGCAATATCCGTTTTACTAAAGCCCAGATCTAAATAAAACGGATTGGCCATGACACCCATCGTAATATCGCTTATTTTGTAGACTGCAATCAATGCAAGAATGGTGATCGCCGTTCTACCATTGCGCTGGATAAAATCGGCAAAAGGCGCAATCACCGCATTAGTGAACCAGGTTGCCAGACGCTGAAATAAACCTCGAGTATGATCAATACCTAAAGCATGCTCCAGTTTGTTTTCTCTGTCTTTTGTTTGTTGATCTATTACTACTTTTGGTTCGCGAATGATGAGAGTTGTAATTATCCCGATGCTCATTAGAACAGCCATTGAAATATAGGCAATTGTCCAGTTCTGGTATTCAGCTATATATAATGCACCCGCTCCGGCAGCTAATAAGGCAAACCTGTAACCCAGAACATAAGTGGTTGCCATTGCGCCCTGGTAAATTTTGTCCAATGCTTCAATGCGATAAGCATCAATAGTAATGTCCTGTGTTGCTGACGAAAAGGCAACTAACAAGGCGAACCATGCCACGATGTGAATTTGTTCTGTGGGATCAGTCAGAGCCATACCCAGCAGGCCGGTCGCAATGCCGATTTGTGCTAACAACATCCAGCTTCGGCGCTTGCCCAGAAGGCGAGTTAAAACGGGAATGTGTAAAGTGTCTACAACGGGTGCCCAGAAAACCTTTATTGAATAAGTGATGCCTACCCAGCTGAAAAAACCGATCACGGTTCGTTCTATGCCTACATCTCTGAGCCAGGCAGAGAGTGTGGAAAATACCAGTAAAAAAGGCAGCCCGGCAGCAAAGCCGAGAAACAACATGCCCAGAACGCGTGGTTTGGCGTAAACCAGAAATGCTTCTTTCCAGCTGTGGATGGGGTGTGAACTCATCAGGCTTTGATGTCGTAATCGTAGTCGATGATTAACGGCGCATGATCTGAGTACCATTCATCTTTAAAGACATTAGCGGCTTTAACCGTGTCTTTTAAATTGGGAGTAATGATCTGGTAATCAATTCGCCAGCCAACATTGTTAGCACGGGCATTACCGCGGTTAGACCACCAGGTGTACTGATGTGGTTCTTTATTTACTTCACGAAACGCGTCAACGTAGCCCAGTCCTTCAGGTGTCAGTAATTGATCCAGCCATTGACGTTCTTCTGGCAGGCAGCCTGAGTTTTTCTGATTGCCCTTCCAGTTCTTAATATCAATTTCTTTGTGTACGATATTCCAGTCACCACAAATAATAAATTCACGACGTTTGCGGCGCAGGGCTTGCATGTAGTCACCAAAGCGCTGCATAAAATCAAATTTAACTTGCTGACGTTCATCGCTGGCGGAACCGGAATGCATATACAGTGAAATTACGCTCAGGCCATCGAACTGAGCTTCAATGTAGCGTCCTTCATTATCAATATCTGACCAGCCGATGCCTTTAATGACTTTTTTAGGTTTTGCTTTGCTGTAAATGGCAACGCCGCTATAGCCTTTTTTCTCTGCATCGTGAAAATAAGTATGGTAACCCTCGGGGTGATAGAGTTCATCTTCAAGTTGGTTTTCCTGTGCTTTGGTTTCCTGGATGCAGAGTACATCGATGTTCTGTTTCTCAAACCAGTCAAAAAAACCTTTACGAGCAGCGGCACGAATGCCGTTTAAATTAGCGCTAACAATTCTCATAGTCCAACCTGTGATTTAGTTGAGCCTATGATAACCGAAAAATGAGCAGGAAATGCAGCTGGTATTAAATTTCGTGTTTCAAATTACTTCATGTAGATCGGCGTGGTTTTGGTTTTCTGATTGGATTTTAGATTATCAGGGCTTAATGCAGATTGTCCAGATACAGTCACTGGTTAATGATTGTTGGCTCTGGCCAGCACCCAAACATCGACTTTTTCTATGCCATTTTTTTTCAGGGTTCTCGCAATTTCATTAACGGTACTTCCGGTTGACATAACATCGTCGATCAAAGCGATATGGTTATAGTTTTTTTGTTTTTTGTTTTTTATTCTGAAAATACCTCTGACATTTTTTTTGCGTTGTTTGGCATCAAGCCCGCTTTGTTGTTTGCTTGGCAGGTGCCGTTCTAAATATTGTGTGTCTAATGTGCAGAGAAGTTTTTTAGCAACCACTTTTGCAATTTCTTCTGACTGATTAAAGTGGCGCTCAAGCTGACGTTTATAATGCAAAGGTACCGGTATTATTGCATCGGGCATTGACGTCTTATGTTGTTTTAGTTGGGCGCTCATCGCATGCCCCAGCAAATTGGCGATGCCGGATTTTTTTTTGAATTTCATCTGCTGAATAAGCCAGATCAGAGGGTTTTGATAATGGTAAATACTAATGACGTGATCATACTCGGGTGTTTTCTGTAAGCACTGCCCGCAGCGTTGTTGGTCTTGAGTGTTATGTAAGGGAATACCACATTGGTAACAGGCGTTTTCGATTAATGGCAGATCAACCTGACAGGCGTGACATAAATCGATGTCATGAGCTTCTTTAGATGCACACAAACTATGGCAGAGTACGCACCGGCGCGGATATAAAATATCGAGTATTTGTTTAATCATTCCCTGATTAACACCTTTTGCTGAAAGAATTGTGCTTGCATGGCATAATAGCCGCCCTGATGTCCCCAGGCCAGTGTTTATGCTTAGTGATACTGGTTTGCCATTCTGATTAGTACTAGCGGAAAAGTTCGTGGAAAAAGTCACCTATACCAAAACCATTACAGCAGCACAGTCACGGCGTACTGCTGCCCAGTTTAATTGGGGTAATATTATCGCGATACTGATACCTTTTCCGCTGATGATTTTCTGGTTTGGTGCATCGATGGTCATTTACGCCATGAACCGCCATCACCCTGCTGAAAAAGTGGGTTATTACACACAATGGGCTGCTTATCGGTTTTATTTTATTACCGGCTTTCTTGTTATTATCGGCTCATTGATTCCCGGTGGTCGGGAAAGCCTCTGGTATTACGCCTATCTGTGGATTGCTGGCATCGTCATTATGATACCGTGGACGTTTTATGACTTACGTCGCATTCGCCGGGATGACTGGCAGGATGTGGAAATTACTGTTGAAGAATATGTAGGAAACGAAGATGACTGATTCATCGCTTCGTCATGACTGGCAATTAGCTGAAATTACAGCGTTGCTGGATATGCCATTTAACGATTTGTTATTTAAAGCACAAAGCATTCAACGCGAAAACTTTGATCAGAATGAAGTTCAGATCAGTACCTTGTTGAGTATAAAAACCGGTGCTTGTCCTGAAGATTGTGGCTATTGTTCGCAAAGTGCGAAGCATGATACATCGTTAGAAAAAGAGCGTTTATTACCATTGCAGGATGTGATTGATCAGGCGGCTGAAGCAAAAGCGAATGGTTCTTCGCGTTTTTGTATGGGCGCTGCATGGCGTAACCCGACTGACAAAAATCTGGATACAGTGATTGAAATGATCAGAGCGGTTAAAGCACTTGGCATGGAAACTTGTGTCACTCTGGGGATGTTGACGGAATCGCAAACTAAACGAATGAAAGAAGCGGGTCTTGATTATTACAATCACAATCTCGATACCTCACCTGAATATTACGACAAAGTTATTACTACGCGTAGTTTTCAGGATCGTCTGGATACATTAGAACACGTGCGTGATGCCGGCATTAATGTTTGCAGTGGTGGCATTGTTGGTATGGGCGAAGATGAAAAAGATCGCGCCAGCTTATTGCAACAATTAGCTAATTTGCCGCAACATCCTCAAAGTGTGCCAATAAATATGCTGGTTCAGGTTGAAGGCACTCCTTTATTTAATTCAGATAAACTCGATCATCTTGAATTTATCCGCACGATTGCTGTGGCTCGCATTATCATGCCGAAATCCTATGTGCGTTTGTCCGCAGGGCGCAGTGAAATGAGTGATGAAACGCAGGCTTTGTGTTTCTTTGCTGGTGCGAATTCTATTTTCTATGGTGATAAATTACTAACCACAGAAAACCCCGATGAAAACCATGATCTGGCATTAATGAAAAAGCTGGGTATCAAACCTAGTCAGTATCAGCCTGCAAAAGTTACTGAGCAAATTGCCTCTTAATTCTCAGTTAAGTGAATTCACTAAAAGAACAACTGGCACAAAAAAAAGCTAAGGGCCTGTATCGGCGGCGTCGAATCAGCTCAGGTCCTCAAGCGGCTGAAATTATTATTGATGGCAAAAAAGTCATCAATTTCTGCAGTAATAATTATTTAGGATTAGCGAATCACCCGGAGATTAATGCTGCCTTTAAAAAAGGCATCGATCTCTATGGTAGTGGTAGCGGTTCAGCCCATCTTATTAATGGTCATAGTGCTGCGCATCATGCGCTGGAAGAAGAACTGGCTGATTTTACCGGTTATCCTCGCTGCTTACTTTTTTCTACGGGTTATATGGCCAACCTTGGTGTGGTTCAGGCACTGGTATCCAGAGGTGATGTAGTGCTTGAAGACAGGCTTAACCATGCTTCTTTACTGGATGCAGGCTTGTTAAGTGGTGCTCGCTTTAGTCGTTATGGACATAACGATGTTGATGCGGCCGAAAAAAGCCTGAATAAATTTACCGATCAGAAAAAATTACTGTTAACTGATGGCGTTTTTAGTATGGACGGTGATATCGCGCCGATACCTGAGCTAGCAAAAGTCTGCCAGCAACAAAGTAGCTGGTTTATGGTTGATGATGCGCATGGCTTTGGTGTATTAGGGAAAAAGGGTCGAGGATGTGTCGAACATTTTGATCTGAAACCAACTGATGTGCCGGTGTTGATGGGCACCTTAGGAAAAGCGTTTGGTACGTCCGGTGCATTTGTTGTTGGTGATGATGATTTAATTGAGTATTTGATTCAGAATGCCCGTTCGTATATTTACACCACGGCAACACCACCAGCACTGGCAGAGGCTACGCGAGCCAGCCTTAAATTAGTTCAGGCTGAAAGCTGGAGACGTGAAAAGCTGGCGGAACACATTGTGACTTTCCGCAAGGCAATGGCAGATCTGGGTGTAGAATTGATGGACTCAACTACAGCTATTCAGCCTGTTTTGATCGGTGATAGCCAAAAGGCCGCAGATATCAGTCAGCAATTGTTTGAACGCGGGTTTCATGTCAGTGCGATCAGACCGCCGACTGTACCTGAAGGTACAGCTCGGTTGAGAGTAACCCTGACAGCAGAGCATGATCAGAACCATTTAACGAGCTTAATCAACGCTTTATCAGAAGTTATTTTATAACCTGCTAATTATGTGAAACTGATCATAAATTTTTAGCGTGTATTAGAATAAGTTGAAATACACGGATATAAAACAAGATGAAGTTAGCGGCAAACCAGACGAAATTAGCGAATTTATGCTGTTCAGATTGGTAAATCGACAGATCATCATCTAAACTTAATCCTTAGAATTTGCACATAACCTCCCGAAATCTATAAAAGTTTGGGAATGAGGAGTTAAAAATGAAAAAACTATTACTATCACTTTGCTTACCGGTTTCTTTGGCATTTGCATCATTTTCGGTCAATGCTGCAACAATTTTAGGTTTTGAAGCGGGTGCTTATGTCTGGCAGGCAGATTCTAGTGGCTCGGTAGGCGCAGATAATGTTGCCGGCTATGATGGTGATAATACTGTAACTTATTTTGCCTTTGAGCATCCTGTGCCAATTGTTCCTAATGTAAAGCTTCAGATTACTGATATGACGGCAACATCTGGCGCCAACTCAGTAGATTTAGGCCATACTGACAGCACCTTGTATTATGAAATTTTAGATAACATCGTATCAATTGATGTGGGTGTTACGGTTCGTGCTTTTGATGGTACATACAACACGCCGGGTAATGTTAATGCTGCCGTGGACGATACGACTTATCTGGCTTATGCATCAGCTGTTGTGAGTATTCCTATTACTGGTTTATCAGTGGGTATGGAAGTCTACCAGGACATGGGTATAGATGATGATGCAATCAGTGATGTGAAGCTGCGAGTGGCTTATGAAATCGTTGCTGGTCTGGGTGTTGAACTTGGTCAACGTACAGTAACAATGTCGTTAAAAGAAAGCGCTCCATTTACTAACGATCTTGAATTTGATGGAAGTTATATTGCATTAACATATACCTTCTAAGCTTTATGAATGTTGAAAAAAAGCCCTGCTCCGCGGGGCTTTTTTTTAGATTTTTTTTGCGTTCTATGTCTATACTAACTAAAGCGAGCATAAAAATTATTATAATTACATAAAGTATATATGCGATAACTTTGTTTAAATCATCACCAAAAAATAAGTGGCAGCTTTTTTATCACAGTTTACGTGGTAAATTCATACTCGCGTCAGCATTAGTGGCTATCGTTTTAATTCTCAGTAGTGCGGCGAGTCATCTGTATATCAATCGGTCAGCGACAAGTGCGACATTGGTGCTTGAACAGCGACTTGAAAAATTGAATGAAACCCGGGTAATAATGGACAGTGTCTGGGAAGTTAGTTTGTATCTTGAAGAGCATTCAATAGCGCCTTCTTCTTCAACCCGAAGTTTGATATTTACTAAAATGGTTACTTCAGTAAATCGTTTGCTGTATTTAGTTGAATTGGAGCAGGGAAATGAACAGGCCATTAAAACATTACAAGTAGCGATGAATGGGCTGGGCGAGTTAGGTACTTATATAAATCAGCTTCTGGAATTGAGAGCGAGTCCTGCAAAACTTTTTCCTGCAATTCAGATCTCTCGCTCAAGCATGTTTGAAAATCAGAATAAATTTTCTTATCTCGTTGGTTTAAGTATTGATGAAGCGGTAGGTGCTTTAGATGTAACTGATTCCGAGGCGCTCGTTTTGTTAGTGGATTTACGTTATCAATGGACGCAAATGATTTCATTTTATCGTATGTATCTGGTTAACAGGCTGGCATTAATGGACAGAGATGCGTTGGGTCGACAAATTAATAACATCGATCTGTTTATTGATGGCATTAAGAATACGTTTAAATTATTAAATGTGCTTAATGAACAGGAAAAGCTGGAGTTTCAGGCGTCTGAAGCATTACCTGAAATGCAAAATTCATTAATAATATGGCTGGAAAATTTTAGAAAAATAATTTCAGCGGATACGCCGGAAGAGTGGCGTGCAGATTATCCGATAATAAAAGAAAAAATTGCACCACTGATGACAGAAGTCTGGGAAACGGTGCTCGACTATAATCGTAATATTGAGCTGGATGTTAAAAGAAGTCTTAACGATTTATCAGGAGTGGCATCCAATACCAGTTATTTATTGTGGGGCCTGGCTGTATTTAGTCTGTCGATACTTGCCTTGTTATTTTATTTTATTCGTAGCGTTTTGCTTAAGCCTATTGAAACATTATCTCTTGCGATGAGGGCTGAAGCGCATGACGGGCGTTTTTTGAAACCGTTGTTGCTTAAAGGTAAGTCGCTGGAAATAGAAAATTTGATTGATGCCTTTTCTATAATGCAACTGCAGGTTCATAGTCGTAAGAATGATCTCGAACATCAGGCGTTACATGATAATCTTACCAGCTTACCTAATCGATTATTATTGTTTGATAGATTGCAGCAGGCAATCAGTAAAGAAAGAAGGGCGCGCGGCTCACTTGCCTTAATCATGATGGATCTTGATCGTTTTAAAGAGATTAACGATACCCTGGGTCATCATGCTGGAGATGAGTTATTGCAAATCGTCAGCAACAGGCTGGTTGAGTGTTTAAGAAATGCAGATACAGTTGCTCGCCTTGGGGGAGATGAGTTCGCTATATTAATTCCTGATTGTAATTCTGAACAGTCGAAAAATATCGCTATTAAAATTCGTGAATGTATGCGGCCTGCAATACAACTTCATGACCAATCTTTATACATACATGGCAGCCTGGGCATAGCAAACTATCCCGATCACGGATCTGATGCAGAGACCTTGTTGAAAAATGCGGATATAGCAATGTATGTGGCAAAGCGTAATAATTCAGAATATGAAGTTTATGATTATAAACAGGATCAACATAGTGTTAATCGGCTGGCACTAAAGCATAAACTACAAAAAGCGTTGCAGGGTGATGAGTTAGAATTACATTATCAGCCACAGGTTAGCTGCAATACAATGAAAGTGGTGGGTGTTGAGGCGTTGTTAAGGTGGCGCAGTCAGAAAGACGGAAACATCCCGCCTGATGTTTTTATTCCACTGGCAGAAGAATCCGGGTTAATAAAAATTTTAACAGAATGGGTTATTAGTGAGGCTGTTAGGCAGCAACAAGCATGGAAGCAGGATGGTTTGTCTATGCATGTCAGTATTAATTTGTCAGCCTGGAATTTGCTGGACCCCGAATTGGATAAGTTTGTGTCCAGGCACTTTGAAGAATATCAGGTAGAAAAAGGAACTGTCGCGTTTGAAATAACGGAAAGTGTGATGATGACAGATACTGAACAGGCTTTGAAGATGATGAGAAGTCTTCAGGAAATTGGTGCAGAAATTATTGTAGATGATTATGGCACAGGTTTCTCATCACTGGCATACCTGAAACGTTTCCCTGTGACAGAGCTGAAAATTGATAAATCATTTGTGATTAACATGATTGAAAATGAAAATGACTCAGTGATTGTCAAATCAACGATTGATCTTGCTCATAATCTTGGGCTAAAAGTTGTTGCAGAGGGTGTGGAATCTGAAGAAGTGCTGAAAGTGTTGACGATGTTAGGTTGTGACATGGTGCAGGGGTACTTTATAGAAAAACCGATGAGCGCAAGTAGTTTGCCTGACTGGTTTGGGAACTATAATTTATCACTCGTTAAGTGAAGCTATACTGATTCTGGTAATGTAGTGATTAACAGTTTCTGAATTCAGATACTCTGATACGACCATCAACCATCCTTGATTCGCGTTTCATTAATTTTTCCATTTTTTTCCAGAATTCATTATTTAAATCGAAATCTTTAGCGATTGCCGTGCCGATAATTAAAATTAATAAATCAGCACATTCTTCAGCCAGTTCTTCTGGTGGTTTTCCTTTGGTGACACAGGAAGAGATCTCGCCAAGCTCTTCTGCCATTAAAGCCAGTCGGTAAGTCATTTCCTCGCCGCCTTTTTCTTTGAACTGGTGTTTGTCATGGAATGCCTGAACAGCATCCAGCATATCTTTGTAAGAATCATTATTCATAGTGAAGCCACTAATAGTGTAAGTAAGGTGCATGATGATGATAAATCATCTAAACTTGTTTTAACATCTCTGAATGAAGTTTGATAACTGTGCCGATGAAAATAACTGTACTATTTTTTCTGTTTATTATTGCTGTTGATTTGCAGGCCGAAAGTAAGCGAGTGCAAATTTATGAGCAAGGTCAGCAATATTGGGATGTGAAAGCAGGCGACTCGTTAAGTTTTATTTGTCAGCAGCTGATTCCGGGCAATCGACAAAAACAGCGAATATTGCAAAAGAAAATATTTGAAGATAATGCAGATGCTTTTATTAATAATTCGGCAGATCTGTTAATTGCTGGCAAGAGACTCTGGTTACCTGGTAGTTACCGCACAAGCAGTCGTGTTGATAAAACAAAGTATGATGTAAAAGAGTTTAACTGGGGCAGTATTAAAACGCCAAAGTAAACTCGTTTTACAGATAACCTTTTTCTGCGAATGAAATCAGTTCATCGCCGACGATTATATGATCCAGCACTCTAACATCCACTAATTCCAGAGCATCCCGTAGCCGGTGAGTAATATTGCGATCTGCCTGACTGGGTTCGGACACGCCTGACGGGTGATTATGTGCGAAGATGACAGCCGCGGCATTAAAACCCATGGCTTTTTTTACCACCTCTCTGGGATAAACGCTGGCACCATCAATGGTGCCTGTAAACAGTTCTTCAAACTGGATAACCCGGTGGCGGTTATCAAGAAACAGGCCGGCGAAAACTTCGTGTTTGTATGCTCGTAGCTGAGATGCAAGGTAATTTTTGGTCGCTGTAGGATTCTCCAGAGCATTTCCTCTTTGCAGTTCTTCATATAAATGGCGTTTAGCCATTTCAAGCACGGCCTGCAATTGGGCAAATTTGGCAGGGCCTAAACCCATGTGCTGGCAAAAGCTGTCTTGTGAGGCGCACATTAGCTCTCTGAGGCTGCCAAAGTCTGAGAGCAGGTCTCTGGCCAGATCGACAGCAGATTTACCTTTGATGCCAGTTCGAAGAAAAATAGCGAGTAATTCTGCATCACTCAGAGCCTCACTGCCTCTTTGTAATAATTTTTCTCTTGGGCGTTCGTCAGCCGGCCAGTCAGCTATCGACATGATTCCTCCTTGAATCAAACTTTGTTTTTCAGATGACGAGTTTATAGAGGTTTACTATTCTATGTCGTCGGAAAATTCTGAAAATAGTCGGGATATGTCTGAAAAATAGCGGTATTACGTAAGCCTGCGTGAATCTGTTAAACTTAGCGACTATGAGTTTTTTACATAATAAGAATATTTTGCTGGGTGTGACAGGTGGTATCGCCGCTTATAAAAGTGTGTACCTTGTACGACGTTTAAAAGAGCTGGGTGCTAATGTTCAGGTGGTGATGACGGATGCCGCGCGTGAATTTATCGCACCGCTAACTTTCCAGGCGATTTCAGGTAATCCGGTGCACAGCAGTTTATTAGATCCTGCGGCAGAAGCAGCGATGGGTCATATAGAGCTGGCGCGATGGGCTGATGCAGTACTTATTGCGCCTGCGACGGCCAACACGATGTCTCGACTGGCAGCTGGTGAAGCTAATGATCTGTTGATGACGATTTGTCTTGCAACAAAAGCTCCTTTGTTGATTGCTCCGGCGATGAATCAGGTCATGTGGTCGAGTTCTGCGACAAAAGAAAACTTACGACAGTTAAATGAAAGAGACGTCATCATTTTAGGACCCGCATCTGGAGAGCAAGCCTGCGGCGATATAGGTGAAGGTCGCATGCTGGAGCCGGAAGAACTTGTTGACGGTCTCGAAGAGTTATTTAATCAGCATTTGCTAAGCGGTGTCAGAGTTATGGTAACGGCAGGCCCTACTCGTGAAGCAATCGATCCGGTACGTTACATCAGTAATCACAGTTCAGGAAAAATGGGTTATGCGATTGCTCAGGCGGCATTGGAAGCAGGTGCCAGTGTCAAACTAGTGAGTGGTCCCTGTTCGCTTACAGCAAATGACCGAATTGAGTTAGTGCAAATTGAAACAGCTGAAGAAATGAACCAGAAAGTTCTCGATGAGATTGAGCAGATAGATGTTTTTATTGCTGTTGCAGCAGTGGCTGATTATCGCGTTGAGACTATCGAACAACAAAAAATTAAAAAAAATGAGGACAGTATCAGTCTGAAGCTGATAAAAAACCCGGATATTCTTTTAAATGTGTCTTCTCAGAAAATAAAACCATTCTGTGTCGGTTTTGCTGCAGAAACTGAAAACTTGGAAGCGCATGCAAAAGAAAAATTAAAGGCTAAACATCTGGATATGATCGTGGCCAATCGGGTTGATAAATCAGACTCGGGCTTCAATAGCGATTATAATGGTGCCACTGTTATTTGGGTTGAAGGTCAGCAGACTTTCGAAAAAACGACTAAGTCACGACTTGCTACCGAGTTGATCAGCCTGGTTGCCAGTCATTATTTAAATAAAAAAGAAAGCGGAAGAGCATGAGCAAAATACAGTTAAAAATTCTTGATTCACGTTTGGGTAATGAAATCGAATTGCCGGCTTATACAACGTCGGGTTCTGCTGGTATGGATTTAAGAGCCTGTATTGATGAAAAGATTACATTGAAGCCGGGTCAAACTGAATTAGTGCCAACGGGTATTGCGATTCATATCGCGGACAATAGTCTGGCGGCTACAATTTTGCCGCGCTCAGGCTTAGGTCATAAACACGGTATAGTTCTGGGTAATCTGGTGGGTTTAATCGATTCCGATTATCAGGGACAGTTATTTGTTTCTGTCTGGAATCGGGGCGATACAACATTTGAAATCGAAACCGGTGATCGTATTGCTCAGCTTGTTTTTGTGCCTGTTGTTCAGGTCGAATTTGAACAGGTTGAAGAGTTTCATGACAGTGACCGTGGTGAAGGCGGTTTTGGTAGTACCGGTCATAAATAAAAGCAAAAGTATCGTCTTAGTCACAATATTCAGACGCTGCATCCGTTAATATTAAATAGTATTTATTACCCGAGTTTAACTACATGATTTCTGAATCAATCTTTAAAGCCTATGATATTCGTGGCATTGTTGACGAAACGTTGACACTGGAAGCGGTCGAATTAATTGGTATGGCCTATGGCAGTGAAGCTAAAGCACAATCTCAACAAACCGTTGTTATCGCTCGTGATGGTCGTTTATCCAGTCCAAAAATATCTGAAGCTTTAAGTAAAGGCCTGCTTTCTACCGGTTGTGATGTTATTGATATTGGTATGGTGCCAACACCGGTTTTATATTTTGCAACGCACCATTTGAAAACAGGTACCGGCATTATGATCACCGGTAGCCATAATCCACCAAAATATAATGGCCTGAAAATGGTTATGGCTGAACACACCTTATATGGTGAAGCAATTCAGGATTTATTGGCGCGTATCAAAAAAAGTGATTTTGTAACGGGTGAAGGTAGCTTTTCTGAACAAAATGTTTCTGAAAATTATCTGGATAGAATTTGTTCCGATGTAAAACTTAAAAAACCATTAAAAATAGCTGTTGATAGTGGTAACGGTGTAGCGGGTGAATTAGCGCCTGAATTATTTAAACGCATGGGCTGTGAAGTCATCGAACTGTTTTCTGAAATCGATGGTAATTTCCCTAATCATCATCCTGACCCCAGTAAACTGGAAAATCTGGTTGACCTGGAAAAAGCAGTCGATGAAAATAAAGTTGACCTCGGTCTTGCATTTGATGGAGACGGTGACCGGGTTGGTATTATTGATAACAAGAAAAACATTATCTGGCCTGACCGGCAAATGATGTTATATGCAGAAGATGTTTTGTCACGTAACCCGGGTGCTCAAATAATATTTGATATTAAATCGAGCGATCATCTTGCCAAAGAAATTGAAAGAATGGGTGGCGATGCTTTAATGTGGAAAACAGGGCATTCATTTATCAAAGCCAAGATGAAAGAAACTGGTGCTTTGTTAGCGGGTGAAATGAGCGGGCATATCTTCTTTAAAGAGCGCTGGTTTGGTTTTGATGATGGTTTGTATTCGGCGGCCCGTATGCTTGAGATTTTGAGTCAAAAAGATCAGCCTGCAGATGTAATATTCTCTGCTCTGCCGGACTCATGTAATACGCCTGAAATACAAATTCAGTTTGAAGAAGGCGAACATTATAAGTTCATGGATAAACTGAAGTTGGCTGCTGACTTTGGTGATGCTGATATATTTACCATTGATGGCATGCGAGTGAATTATGATTTTGGTTGGGGTTTAATCCGACCATCGAATACAACGCCTTGTCTTGTATTGCGTTTTGAAGCAGATACAGAAGATGGATTAAAAAAGGTGCAGGAAAAATTTCGTCAACAGATTTTAAAAGTTGATCCGAACCTGCAATTAGCGTTTTAATAATCCATATTTTTATAACAAATAATAGTAACCGGAGTCAGACTTTTGGAACAATCAGTCGCCAATAACATCGCCAGTGTTTTATCTGAAGCGCTGCCTTATATTCAGCGTTTAAGTGGTAAAACCATTGTTATTAAATACGGTGGTAACGCGATGGTCGATGAGCAGTTAAAAAGCTCTTTTGCCAAGGATATTGTTTTATTAAAACAAGTGGGCGTTAACCCTGTTGTGGTTCATGGTGGCGGTCCGCAGATTGGAAAAATGCTGGAAAGCATCGGAAAAGAATCTAAGTTTATTGATGGCATGCGAGTTACTGATCGGGAAACCATGGATGTTGTTGAAATGGTTCTGGGTGGTCTGGTCAATAAAGATATCGTCAATCTGATAAATCAGCATGGTGGCCATGCAGTAGGTTTGACCGGTAAAGACG
>Ga0316206_1001801_pt1 | contig 16935 bp, 12 predicted proteins | sample 6monthpyrite_MG_FD_204942 | JGI IMG/M metagenome (GOLD analysis project Ga0316206, IMG submission 204942) | Microbial mat bacterial communities from mineral coupon in-situ incubated in ocean water Damariscotta River, Maine, United States -... | ecosystem: Environmental > Aquatic > Marine >... | reverse complement strand
GAAGCAGTTTCAACATTTTTTTCAAATTGTTTCCGGCATAAAATTTATTATCTTAATCGCCCAAAGTGGGCCACATGTGCAACTTTAATATTAAACAGTATGGAGAAAAAATTAAAAGTTGTAGCAGCATCGTAGGTGCCATGCACTTTGGACAGGGCACCGAGTGCATGGCACGTCTTGAATAGAAAAGAAACAATTAATTAACCAAGTTTTTTGTTAAGTTCTTCTGTGAGATTTAATTCCTTAATCTCTTTGAGTAGTTCACGCTCTAGCTCCCTAACACCTAAAAGTTTAGCAACAGGGTCTTCATTCTTAGATGTATTAAGTAATCTTTCGCGGATATAACTTCTAAGAGCAGAGTTAATTAATGAGCTGAATCCGGTACCTGAGCCGTCGCTGATTTCACCAAAAAACTTGAAAATATCATCATCAAAAATGACATGTTTCCTATGTTTTGATTTTTTCATAAGTTCAGGAAAGATACTATCAAATGATTTTTGAAGGCCTTCTTTTAAAGCATCTGGGTTTTTGGTTGTGTATTCTAGGTCAACCTCTGTACCACCACCATGCTTATCAAAATCGGCCATCAAGTTTGCAATTAAGTTCTCTTTATTTTCACTCATAATTCACCTCTAAGGTTTTCGTAAATCTCTTTAAAACGATCCACGTTTTCAGTCAAAAATTCACCGATCTTCTGGAACTCATTTTTGTCGAAATGCTTCACATTTTCCTCTCCGGCCAAAATGCTAAAAACATCTAAAGCTATGCTCACGTCATGGGAGTTGTTTCGTTCCCATCCTCATCAGTTTTAACTACAAAATGCTCGCTTACTTTAATTGGAGCTTTTGTCATACGCCACCATATCACACCTTTCGTCACATTAACAGTCACACTAAAGTGTATTTTTAAAGTTCTATAATTTCAACATCGTAGGTGCCACATCATTCGAATCATTCGTACCATGCACTTTGGACAGGGCACCGAGTGCATGGCACGTCTTGAATCGTCTTGAATAGAGATGGAGGAGACGAGCGGATTTGAACCGCTGGCTGTACGGTTTTGCAAACCGTTCCTTTGGACCACTCAGGCACGTCTCCAAAAGAATTTAATCAATGGCCAATATTGCTATTGGCCGCTGATTTTGTCAATGGGTAGACGGACCTTGATGTGAAAAAATTTAAGCTTCGCGGATAACGTATTTATCTTTACCAGCGTCCACCATCTCTTTCAACTCTTTGCCGACTTTGAAAAAGGGAACTTTTTTGGGGGGCACTTTAACGATCTTTCCGGTCTTCGGATTGCGTCCTTCGTAGGCCTTGTAATTACGATTAGCAAATGAGCCGAAACCACGAACTTCAATTCTTTCGTCGTTATACAGCGTCTTAATCATGCTATCGAAACAGATATTAACAATAGTTTCGGCCTGCTTATGGGTCAAGTTGGCCTGCTTTTCTAATGCAGTAATTAAATCTGCTTTAGTCATTTCTCTCTCCTACTTAATTAACTACGGGAAGCTCAGCACCTACCGTTTTTTTTCACTTATTTTAAAGACTTATCGAATTTCTTCACCGCACCCTTAATATTTTTTTAACATTTTTTCCATTTTTCTGAGTGCCCAGGCCGCCCATAATTATTGGCCCATGCTCAGTTTATTTTAACACAATCCGCAACTCTAACCATCTGAAATAAATGGCTTTAATACGATATTTCATAAAAAACCCCAGATCTCCCTTAAAATAAAGAATAAATGGGGTTTTTGCCGGGTTTAAATTTATTCGCGGCGATTACCAGATATTTTTGCACAGGAAAATTATGTTTACCGTGAGACCTTTTGCACAGACTTTTCAAAATTTTCTATTCTTAAGTATAATGCTGCTTTTGTCGGGTTGCTTGGGGAATCAGTCTGCTCGCAAAGGTCGCCCCCTGATCAGCGATCTAACCCTGATCAAAGAAAGGGCGTTTTGTACTCAGCTGATCGACCTGCATGGCCCACTCGATCAACTCACCCAGAATGATTTATTGCGAGCGCCGACGCAAAATCCTTTGGCCATTTTTCAAAATTGTGTCCAGACTTGCCCCATAGGTCAACGACTTGCCAACAGCGTGGAGATTGACGATATTTTAACTGCGCGTTTTTCGGGAAATGCAGCAGCACTTATGCGCCGTGAATTTGAGCTTAATTTAACTCACGCAGTGGGTGCCTGTCTCGATCCACAAATACTTCAATCCCTGAAACCTCAGCGCCCTAGCAATCAAGTTTTTATAACCGGTGGCTTTTGTTCCTGCCTTGCAGGTAAACCAGATTTGTTGAATAACGACTGTGTTAATATTTGTGCCAATAGGCCCAGCACTAATTTTCCTCAATTGGTGGTGGAGACAACTTTGGGAGCGGAAATTCTCAATCACGCTAACCTTGGATCATTGGCGAATTGGTGCCAAGCGGACATTCAAGATGGCCTAAGCGGCGCCCTGTGCAACCTCGAACTGAGAAATGGTTCACAAGAGATCAATCTAGAAATTTTAAACTTTGATCAATATGGCAATAATTCATTTTCTGTCAATCTGCAGTCTGTTCCCTTCGATCAAACATTTGTCGCCACCATCGTGGAAAAAGGCTCTGGCTCCAACGCTAAATCAAAAGAGTTTCAAATTAAGCGCACCCATCCCGCGCCACCGGTAGATTTATTGGGCCCTCTCAAGCTGCATACTGCATCACAATATACCTGCTTAAGCAAAATTGGAGTGGTCAACGATGGCAATATTACCGTCACCGATGTAGCGCGAGTGCATTATTATTTTGTAGAAAATAATGAACCTCCAGCTTTGCCACCGCATACCTTTGAAATATCCTGCCACGATGAAGAACTCTACGGCCTCGATGATCGCGTCGATATTCCCAGACTAGAACTTATCCCTCATCATTTTAGAATTTGGAATGCCAGTGACCAACGCTTTTTTGATCTCGATGGCACTGGCAGACTGGATATCAACGAACAAATTGAAGAACGTCTTTTCAATGAATACGGCATCGTTCAGACGGTAAATTTGTTTTCTGAGTTCTTATGGCCAAATTCTCCCAACAATGCCAACACCTCGCCACGCCTCGGTTTCGTCATGCAACCTTCGCTAGATGCCGCCAGCGGCAAAGTCTTTTGTCCCAAGCAAAACGATTATAATGGCAACACACCCCTTTTTAAAATATTAAAAACCAGCGTGGGGGTCGATACGGAAGGACTGTTTATGGCCCTGAGAGAGGCGCAATTTTTAACCGATAGCAATGGCAACCAGGTTGCTGCCGCCAGAGATCTCTTGTTAATCCGCGCAGGAGAATTGAAAAAAATTTGGTTTTATTTTCAAAATTCTTTGGCCATCCCCGGCGATGAACAAAGTGCCACGCAAAAAACCCTGCATTTTTACTGGCCACCAAATTTCGCCGCCCCCCTTACCAGAAACTCCTCGCAAAGCTTATACACAATTAGGAGTATGCAAGATCTGGCGCTGGAACAAAGCACGGGACTCCGCACTTATTTTCCCGGGGCGGATAAACGCATCGCCTGTATCCCCTCTCTCGAATAATATAAAATCAGTAAGTTGGCCCAGAGATTTCCCCGCGACGAATTCGCTCAAGTTTAGTTTGAGAAGAGACGATAAGTTGTTGAGATATGAAAAAATACTTTTTTATAAGACCATTTATTTTCCTCTTTTTATGTGCTGCTTGTATTGGTGGAGATGCCGGTCGCAAAGGCCGCCCGTTAGCACAAGATATCGCTAGCAGCAGCAGTGATTTGTGTACCGAGCTGATCGACCTGCAAAACTTTACCTGTGTCAGTACCTGCCCTGCTAAGGCCCATGTGGCCACCCAGGCAGAGCTGCAACAGGCCTTCGCCGATGACCGCAATAATATTGCCAATAACTCCATTGGCACCTTTCAACCAACCAACCCGTTGAGCTTGGAGGAAAAATTACAAAGCGTTGCCAGCTTGGCGCGGGGTTTTTGTATCTTAGATGCTGCCCAAGATATTCGGCCCGATTTGTCAGTAAAAATTCAAACAGATTTCTGCTCTTGTCTCAATGGTAAAAAAGATATTTTAAACGATTGTGATAATTTTTGCGCCGATAAAACTCATAGTGAACCGATACTCTATGTGAACACCGTCTTGGGAGCGGACATTCAAGAAAATGCCAAGCTTGGCAATTTGCAAAACTGGTGTAATGCCACATTGGAGGATGGCAATGGCGAGGGGGCGATTTGTCGTTTAAAACTACAAAATGGCAGCAGTGAATTTCTCTTAGAAGTCTTAAATATTGCCAATAATAATAGCTTCAGTGTGAACATTCAACAGCTACCGTTGAACCAAACATTTGTCGCTACCTTGATAGAGGATGGCACCGGCTCCAATGCCCGCTCCACGAGTTTCCAAGTGAGAAGGATCGACTCCACCCTGGAAGAGACCAGCATCACCGGCCCCTTAAGAGTTTCTCCCATTGCCATGTACACCTGCTTAGCAAAATTTGGTGGCGTCAGTGCCGATGGCCAAGAAACCACCATCACCGACGTGCAAAAAATACATTATTTTTACCCCCTGAATAATGCACCTCCGGCGCTACCGCCCTCGTCTCTCTTGGTAGATTGCCACGATGTCAGTCTTTATGGCGACGACGATGGAGCAGGATTTCCTAGACTAGAACTCATTTCCAATCAATTCACCGCCTGGAATGAGAGCGATATACGTTTTTTTGATCGGGATAATAATGGTAAATTAGACATCCACGAAATTATCGAACAACGTTTGCGCAATGAATTTAATCTGGTGCAAACGGTGAATTTATTTGCCGAATTTAGGTGGCCGAATCGGCCAAATATTGGCAGTGAAGGTTCCACCCAAATTGCCCCGCGCCAAGGCTTTATCATGCAACCAAGTATTGAGGCCACCAGCGGCCGGGTTTTTTGTCCCACCCAGACCGATTATTTGGGCAATACTCCAATCTTCAAAATACTCAGAGATCTTATTGGTGTGGATACAGAGGGGCTCTACGTGGGGATTAGAGAGGCACAATTGCTTTCGGATACCTCCAACAACCCGCAGACTTCCATCCCCCTACAAGACATTCTCCTGATCAGAGAGGGCCAACTTAAAAAAATTTGGTTTTACTTTGAAAATACCCTCAAGCTGGTGCCCAACGAGCTGAGTAGTGCCTTCAATACCTTGCATTTTTATTGGCCACCAGATGAGGTCAGTCCTTTGACAAAAAAATCACATCAAAAACTTTACACCATTAGAAGGCCAGAGGAACTCGGTGTCTCTGCGGATCAAGTTGGCCTACGCACCAATTATCCCGCCCCCGACAAACGTTTTGCCTGTATCCCCAAAACCAATTAAGAGAGCATTAAAATTCCTATCGCCAGGGCAATCCTATACAGAGAAAAAATCCACAATCCCATTTTTTTAATAAACTTTAGAAAAAAATGAATCGCTAAGAGACCAACCAAAAAAGAGACAAACATCCCCCATAAGGCCACTGACCAACCACCGTGGCCGGAAGATTCAGTAAACTCTGCCAATTTTAAAATAAAACCACCAAATATCAGCGGCAGCGAGAGCAAAAACGAATAGGCGGCAGCTTCGTCCCGCCCCAGTTTCAAAAAACGAGCAATGGTCAGGGTGGCACCCGATCGACTAACGCCAGGAAAGAGCGCGATCGCCTGAAAAATGCCAATCAAGAGACTCTTGCTCCATTGATATTTTTCCGACATTACTAAATGTTCACTTTCGCTCATAAAATAATCCGCCAGCAGCATCAAAATCCCAAAAAAACATAAATTAAAAGCGATGACCTGTGGGTTGCGCCCAAACTGGGGGGCATAATCTTTGAGTACGAAGGCAAATAGTACACTGACCACAGTGGTGATAATAAAATTGACACAATAATTTCTGCGGCCATAGACCGACGGTTTTTTCCCCAGCAGCGCCAGCAACTCTATCGTCAAGACATAGACATCTCGCCGGAAATAGCAAAAAACCGCCAAGGCCGTCCCCACATGCATCGCCAAATCGAAGGTCACACCGGGATCTTCCACCGTAAAGAAATATGGCAACAGCGCCAAATGAGCGCTGCTACTAACCGGTAAAAATTCGGTTAAGCCTTGCACGATGCCATAAAGGGTTGAGAAATAAAAATCCATCAAGCGTCCATCCTAGTCTAAAAAAAACTCATTGTCTTTGTCTCCTAAACTTATTTTTAGGCCAGCGATAAATTTTAAAAATCTTTGACTAAATAATTCATTGGACAAATTCATTTTTTTTAAATCCTGGTTTAAAATATGCCCCACTTTAGACAGACCACTTAAGGCATCCAAGAGCAGCTTTTGCAATTTTTCATCTTCCTCTAGCAAAGCAACTTTACAGAGATCAAACATATAATGGTAAATATAATCTTCAAAAGGTCCCCGTTTACTCAGGGTTGGGCCGCCCGCCGTGTAAAAGTCGATGATCTGCAAGGGCCCCATTTCGTTTTTGCCGGAGGGGTAGGCAAAAACATTTTTATAGTCAAAATACCAATCCACCACATTAAAAAATGTCTGGCGAAAATCTGCGCGGGGATTTTTTTCTGAGTGCTGCCAAAAAAATTCATAAACCTGCGCATTGAGAGTGCCCAGAGGAATCAATAATTCCGCTTGACCTTTGGCCTTTTTTTGAAAACGCAAGAAATGATAATTGCCCATGGCGATGATGTCCCCTTGCAGAAGGTTTGGGTTTTTTAAACTGGCCATGAATTTTTTTCTAAAATGAATATAGGCGGATAGAAAAGGCCCGCTCTTTGCAATATGCGGGAACACCTGGGACAAGTTGAGACTTAACGAGTCCATTACCAACCGATTGAGTTCTCCCTCTTCTGCTACACTTAAAATCTTTTGATGACGAAAGCTTTTGTCATACTTTCTAACAGCATATTCCTTAGCATCCTCTTTTAAAACTTTATCCAGCGCCGGATAATGATGGCCAAAAAAAAAGCTTTCGGCCTTAAATTCCACCAGGGCAGAGCGCAGATCTAGCGCGCCAACTTTTTCCAAACCACCATAGGTCCTGCTCGCGAGATCGTAGAAAATCAAGCTCGGTAAAATTTCTTTTTTATTTTTTCCCTGCTGAATTTTAAAAAAAGGGATCAGCAAAAACCTCCCCTGCTGCAAAGAACTAAAGGAGCTGAAAGAAAATTGATTGGAAAAATAATGATTAAAACTAGCGAAATTGCGAGCACCCTTAAGTTTTTCTTTTTTCCCCTGCACAAAAGATCTATTCACCCCATCGATAAGAGTCAAATCCTCCAGCAAAGGTGCTAGCAGACAGAGTAATAAGAGTATTGGCAAAAGCAGATAGCTGCGCAACACAGTCCACCTGCTAGGGTAGCTAAGCAAAGTGGTCATGGTCAAAAACTCACTGACAGTTTTTTTCCCCCTAAAGAGCGGCAATCCATCAATTAATAAAGGCCCCAAGATACTCGCCAGCAAAACCCTCACGGCCCCGGCCACGCGTTTCCAAAAAAAATGGCCATGGTATTTGAAGCCCAATATTTTTTGCCCCGGGGAAAGACCGAAAAACAAGGTGCTATAAAAGCGCAAGCACAGAGCAAAAAAATAAATCAGCAGGGCGCTGGCCATCCATGCTGCCCAAGATTCGCCAAAACCTAAAAACAACCCGCGCAGATCATTTTCAAATTCTTCAACTCTGGCAAAGGAGCGAAAATAGCTCAGCAAGAGAGTCCCCAGCGCCAAATCCCCCACCCAGGACAATACCCGTAAACGAAAATGCGGAAAGGTCGGTCCAAATAATTTCATCGCAAAAAACTCCCACTGCCACCCTTGCCAGCGACTCGCCCCAAAAACCGCAAAAACCGCAAAATTGCCCATAATTAGAGGCATCAAGACAAGTCCAACTGCTGCCAAAGTTCGTTGTGAAAAAAGCAGTAAATGACTAATAATGCATATGATATCGGGTAATTTGAGGCCTATCAATGAGATTCATTTTTTTTTCTTAACCGGGTGAGGGGATCGGGTATTAAACTTATTCTACTGCTTGTAAAGCTAGCGGCCGCTGAATAGAGCTCCCATCGAGAAATAAAGGGAGCTAAATGAAAGCGGAGAAACTGCCGAATAGTTAAGAAAGTGCCGCTGGCACCAAAGTGATGAAAAAAGAGATAAAAAATGGGACAGGAGCATTATGCGTAAACTTTTTAAACTCAGCAAAACATTTACCGTAGGCCTTTGTAGCTACGCCTTATTATTGCCGGCCATCGCCTCCGCCCAGGGGCCCGTGCAAGAACATAGCAGTGATGCCGGTTGGGTTAATGCGGCGATGGGAATTCTTGGCCAGGCCAAACAGGCATTGGGGCAAAGTTATGCGCAAAGAAACAATACCCAAAGGGCCTTGCAAATGCGCCGGCAAATGCTGGCGGCCAGCGGTCAACCAGTCATCACCAATGCAAAGTTTTTTGGCCATTGTCGGCTGCCCGCCGCCATTTCAAAATTTCCCGAAAACGCCTGCCAGCGAATCAATCACCCATCGGAGGTCGCCCTCGCCCAAGGCTTTTTAAAAATGTCGCAAAATTATACAAAAATGTACGATGAGGCGCTGATCGATGGGCAAAATACCCGCAACCCAAAGGCCATTCAATGTCTTATGGATGCGCAAAAAAAATTAAGCCAGAAAATGAATACCACCATCCAAAACCTCACCGCAGAAGAGACGAAAATTAAAAATGCCTCCGATCTGATCGCCGCCCAACAACAGAAAATCGCCGATCAGATCAGGCAAGAGGCCGCCTTCATCAATGGTGGCGCGGCCGATATGGACCAGCTCTTTGCCGGCACCACCTGCGATAATGTCGTCAATGAAACCCTCTTCAAAGGCGGTGCCGGCTCCACCGGGCTGACGGGAGTTTTTCAATCCTTAACCAGACCGCAACAGGGCCAGAGTGCCAGCTTGCAAAGCTTATCCGGCCGGGTGGACAATAATATCGCCAAACTTAAGCAAGATATCACCGGCCAAAAGAAAAAAATGCGCGCCGACATCAACAGACTGGGCATTGCCCGCTGGGCCGCTCTGGGCAATGGGCGCTTTAGCAGACTGACGAAAAATGGCAAACAATTATCGCAAAATTTCGTCGCCTCCATCGCTGAAGAAGTGGAAAACTTTAATTCTGAAAATCAGATTCAATTGCAATATCTCAATAGCATTGGCATCTCTGTGGATTTAAAAAATAAAAATTATATTCGCGAGATCAAAACCTATAATATCCAATCTATTCAAAAAAGAATTATTAGTGATTGCGTCCTCCGCACCAACCACACCAATATGGGCTTCAATGCCACCGGCAAAGGCCTACCACTGAAAACAATTATGGCGCGCCTAGAACAAAAAGGTTCGCGCATCAATAGTTCTCTGCAAAGCTATAAGGTGCGGGTGAAAAATATTTTGAGTAGCGGTAAACCCATTGAAGACATCATTGAACTTATTAAAGCGGAGGATCAAGGCGCCAATATCACCTATGTGGACCGCGATGCTAGAACCGGCAAGATCTCCGATATGAGCCTCTCCCAATCCCTCTCGCGAGCGATTTTTGCCTGCCATCAAGAAACCAAGTTTGGCAAAACCTTTACCGATGCTAGCACGGGTCTCAAATCCCAAACAAGATACAATCAGATGGCGAAAGATGCCGAACGCGCCCTCGCCAGCTTCAAAGACCAGGAGAAAAACTTTATTAGCAATATCGAAAAAAATATTGACGACCAATTAGTCACCTGCGCTAAAAAAGTCTTGGCGCCTGGGGACTGTGGAGATCCCGGCCAAATGACCAGCGGCGCCCCCAATTTTTGTGCTCGTACCGCAAAACTTTGTAAAACAGAGGTCGGCTCTTGCATCAACCACACCAAAGCGGTGATTGACAAAAAAGTCGGAAAGATGCGCAATCTCGTCAAAAAGTATAATGCCAGGATGGGGAAACTTTATACAGACCAAAACAAATCTCTCAGCAAAGTCACCAATAAATACTTAGGTCGTGAAGCGAATTTTTATAAGGCGTATTTTACCGGCGCGGATTTTCCTCTACCCAAAGACTTAATGGTACAGCTACCCATTCCCCAGGCGACCCCGGGGCTTTTAGGGCCCTTTGAAAATAATTTACCCATGCGCGTGCTGGGGGGCATGCCAGAAAATAACGGCACCATTCCCCCCTTTTACAATCATTTCCCAGCGCAAATAGGCAAAATAAAAGCCGCCTATAAAATGTTATTGGACGACCCACAAAAAGGTATTAATGCGCAAATAAACGCTTATATTACCACCCAAGTAAACGCCGCCAAGGCGAATAAAGCTAAGTGGTTAGAGCTGGGCAACCAATGTAGCGGTGCTTTGATGGATTACCAAGATCAAATCGTCAAAGACAACGATAAAAAATCTAAGGACTATAATAAACTGGTCTCTAAGGTCAAACAATTCTGCTATAAATATTCCGGCCTAGCGCGCTCCAACCCCGCTGCCGGCTGTGGCGAGGGCTCTGGAGGCTCGTCACCGCAGGGGCTTTACCAAGAGGCGGCCAAAATATCCGCGCATCTAGACCGCTCGGTAGGCACCTCCATCAATGCCTTTAATAATCTCTGCGCGCGCACGCAAAATCATAGTGAATCGGAGGGGGAAGACGTGGCAAAAATTAGCGATATTTGCGACGGTGGCGACCTCAGCGAAAATGTAGAATATTATAATGGTAAAATGCTCGCCTCCATCACGCCTATTTTACGCGACGATGCGGAGGAATTCCTCGCAGATCCAGAGGCCTCTGCCTCCGAGTTACTCAGGGCCAACCCACATTTTCCCCTGCTCAAGTCTCTGCGCAAACTCAACCATGCCAAAGGTCGCAATCTGCAAAAAGTTTTAGACGGTATGCTGGCGGATCAAGACCCCAAGAAAGATCAAAAAGATAATATGCTGGCGGCGCGTAGTGCGCTGGAAGAGTACCGAACAGCACCAGAGCTCTCCGAACTGATGGAGTATTTACCCAGTGACAAAGATGCTATAAAGATCAGTGATTTCAAAAATGTAAAAAATGCGATTGCCGCGGCCCTTGAGGAAAATGCCACCATCGAGAGGAAAACCGCCAGCACAGAAACCCCAGCAGAAAAAAGCAAACGCAAAGAAATTGCCAAGCTCCGCGCCGCCTTAAAAGATGCCCAAGAAAGCATCAAAAAAACTAGCGGCGATAGCGAAAAATTTAAGGCCTTGCAGGCACAAAAAGATCAATTCAGCGACACCTCCGAAAACGTCTGCAAAACCATAAAAGCTGAAAAGATTATGGACGCCATCAAAAAATGCGCCGATAAAAAATATTCCGCCAGCTGTGTCGACGAGAAAATGCAAGATGCCAAAACCGATGATCTCACCGCCACCGCCGCTCGCTATGAAAAACATTTGATAAGAATGGGAGTGCTCGACGACTCTGAAGTCGCCAGCGAATGGGCGAATATTGGTTCCAGAATGGGGCCCTGTGATGCCCAATTGGCAGCGCAGCGCCGGCCCGGTGGTGAGTTCGATCTATCCGATCCCTTTTTTCAAGAAGGATATAATAAGGCGACAAAAACCTTTGATGGCATGGGCAGTGATTTCTTTTTTAAGGAGTAAATTGAAGGAGCGATGAAAAAAGAAAAAAGAGACAACTTATTCACGACGCTTTTGCAAAAAGGCCATCTGCTACTAGTGCTGCCGGCGCTAGCACAATTTGCCATGGGCTGTATCGCAAAAACCAGTGATGGTCGCAGACGCGCCAATGCCAACCAGTTTTTCACCTCGCTGGGCATCGGTGAAGGTCGCGTCTTCACCGCGAACCCCGTGGTGCTCTCGGGAAATGCTCAATTATCTCCCGCCGCCGATCTCTCTGCTTATTTTGGGCGCCCCCAATTTATTACCACCTCACCTACATTAATCCATAATTGCAGCGGTAAAACTGGTAGCAGCGACCTAATAAATAGTTGTTTCAGAGTGCGCGCCAACGCCAGTAACCAAAATTTCCTTTTTTCCTATCGCGAGCGCTGGGATTATCGCGCCCCCGCGCAAGCAGACTTTCTCCAGGTCAACACCTTTTATCACGGCAAATTGGCGATTGAGCGAAATAATGCCATTTTTAATCTCGCCTACGATCAGGCCAATCCCCTCGCTCCGCTCTATAAAACCTCAGTGCCCAGCAATTTATTTAGCAACTCCGGGCATTGGTATAGCAATAGTATCCAATCTAGTCTGCCACTATTACTAGAGGCCTTTGCCGATTGTGACATTAACGATACCGCCTCATTTGATCCTGCAAGATTTCAAATCTGTTTGGGTCGCGATAGTGTTTTCCCCACCCTAAAATACGCGCAAGACCCCTCCATTATTTATCACGAATTTGGCCATGCTTTTCAACAAATTGCCCTCAACGCTAGAACCTCAGTCTCCACCTCCCCGGTGCTCATAGAGAGAGTCAATCTCGGTGTGCTCAGTTACGACGAGGCCGGCTCTATTGGTGAAGGGCTCAGCGACTATTGGAGTTATCTGCTCACCCCTGGCAATAGAAAACATTTTGCCGAATGGGCCTTGGGAGTGAATAATAAACAATCTCGACCCATCAGTGAAAGTGATCCCATGCATATTGCGGGCATTAACGACGATGCCTTTTCCCGCCTCGCCTACCCCGCTTTTCTTAATTACGACGCCAATTTTCCTCATAGCAATATAGAAGACATTCACTTGGCGGGGCAAATTGCTTCACATTTTTTGGTAGCGCTGACAGAAGAATTTAAAACTGTATGCCAAATGACCGCAGCTCAAGAGGCAGCAAATAATGTCATGTATTTAGTCAATGAAACATTGATGGAACTCGGTGATCTCACCAGCAAAGGCACAGATATCGGTGGCGTTAATCGTATCAATCTCAGCGCTACCCACGCTAAAGAATGGGTAGAAAAGGCCAACCCGATCAATTTTAAAACCTTCTTCCACACGTTGGCGAGCAAAATCTGGGTGACCTTTGGCAATGGCAGTGGATTTTCCAAATGCAGCAACGGCCCCTCTGGGCATTATCCAAAAGATAACTTAGAAAAGCTTTTAGACTCTTATGGCCTACTTTTATTTGTCAATTATAACGAAGACGGCAACGGTGAAAGCACTGGCCATAGCGGTGCTAATACCCAAATAAATTTAGCGAATAGATCCAAGACGGTGCTCATCCCCAAAAGTTTTATCGATTTAACCACCCAACAAAACACCGCAAAATTTCTGGTTTTTGATGAAGCGGCACAAATCTTAGACGCCCTGGCATCCCTTAACGGTCGCGGCCAAATCTCCAATATCTCGCCGCTCATTGCCGATGACTTGAGATATAATAATGGCAACGGACGCTTTAGTCCCGGCGAAATCGCCGGCCTCTCCTTTGTGCTCTTTAACGACGCCAACGCACCCATGGCGGGCGTCCATGTCCTAGGCAATGATTGGGATCATACCAAAAGCGAAAATGGCAAAGAAAAAATGTGCCCCAACCTCGGGGATAACTTTCCCACACCGCTGGAGGGGGCCGCGGATATTACCAGCGAAAGCGGTGCCACTCCCGGCGAATGCAGCTATATTACCCGCAATAACGGCAGCGATGGTGATGCCATCGCCCCCATCTGTTTCGTGCAAGTTAAAGAAAACAGCACCACCGTCTGGGCGTCACAAAATACCTTGCGGGTGAATATGGGACTCGAACCTCACCAATGTTTAGGCGGTACCAATGGCAATAATGACGATTGCTTCGTCAGAGTGATTAAAGGCGCCGACCACGCCTTCTTTTCCAAGATTGATGCGCAAAAAACCTGGGCGCAAACCCAACAACAAGCAGATGGCAGTAGCATCGCCTTCTCCATCTCCAACTTAATATTTTTTGAAATTAGTCCACAAATCCCTCCCACCACAAAATTTATTTGTCGCTTCAGAGTACGATTTTCCAATTGTTCAGACTGCTATAACGACGATAATTTCAATGGCGATAATTTTTTAGATTATGAATTCAGTGGCGGCAAACCTTTTAAAATAATTCATCACGAATTTACGGTGACAGACTAATGAAAAAACCCTTGCTACAAACCCTCTTCATCTGCATCCTCGCCACCGTCATCTACGCTATAACCTGGACCTTAAATATTTCAAAAGACTTGCCTCAACAAGCACGCAGCAAACCAACAACTCAATCGTGGCAAAAAATCACCAAAACAAAAATCGGTATCAGCACCACCAAGGCCAGCAAAACAGAGCAAATCAAATATCAACTCACCCGCAAACCCGCCTCCACAAATCCCATTTTGCGCGACAAAAACCTCTACCGAGCAGGCAGAAAACTCATCGGCGAAAATTTGCAACAATACCTTGACCCGCAACAAAAACTAAATATGCAAAATTCCATCAACCCCGCATGGCCCACACTACTCGCCAATGAACTCGCCCGTTTCCAAAAAAGCGACACCAAAATTTTCCTAAAAAAACTCGATACATATATCAAAATAGAAAATGGCAACGGCCGCTACCTAGAGTTAGTCCTCATCTCTTATCACGGTAAAAATTCAAACAGCTCGTTCAACGCCTCAATAGACTCGGCGACAGGGGCCATCGTCTCCACCTGGAATCGCACCATCCACGAAAACAGCAAAATTTCTCCCCTAAAGTTCACCGTGGAAAACTAGCCAGACGCCACGCCGCTCAAGAAAAGATATCACTGCGGACGCGCATATACTCTAACGGTGCAAAACAATATATTAGCTGGGAAAGATGGGGTGATTGAAACAAACCATTTTTTGTGAAGCTCAAAATTTTTATAAAACAGAAAAGGGCCGAAGAAAAAGGGGCCCTTTTCTGCACAAATATTAACTTACCAAATACTTAAATCACAAGTTAAAGGGACAACCTCATCTTTGAAAGTTCCATCACCAGTCTCAACTCTCACAATTAAATTACCTGTGGCGGTGCTACTACCATCTTGGTTCCGTTGGATATTATTTTTAAAAGAGATGGATTTTTTACCGAAAAAATCCATGGCACGGTAATAATTTTCATCGTCATCGTGGAAATAAAAGAAATCACCTGAAATACTTAATATCTGCTCTGTTTCAGAAGTTAAAAGATCTTTTTTCAAAGCGCCAAATTTGACCAACTCAGTGCTCAACTTGCCACCTTCTTCTGCAAATACTGACTGAATACGCAGGGTAGCAAAAGTAGGCAGAGCTTTAACTCCACTTGCAATTTTTCCCTCAGCAAAATAAATATCTAGCTCAAAATTTGAGACAATTTTTTTTGCTGTATAACCAGAATTAGCATCGGGAATATAGACATACTTTGCAAAACACGTCTCGTACGACGGAGCGGAAGGACAAATCTCCCCACCTTCACCACCACACGCAAAAAGATTAGTGGATTGAATGAGAAAGAAAAATAACAACATAAAAAATTTCATAAAAAAACTCCTTGAGAAATATTGGTTGTGAATTCATAGCGACGATACCTTGCATTCTTTAAAAAAAACCGTCAAAACAAATTTAACGAACAATTGTCACTTTAACGAGACAACCAATCTGATAACAATCATGTTTTTTTAGCATAGGTGACAGATACTCATTATTTGTTTCCCCTCTTTATTCATGGTGAAAATCCTCTTCGCTCTTTAATACATTTAACCATTTTTTGAGAATTTCTCGATCAGTTGCTTTAATCCGGGCTTCAGGGTGAGTGGGAAGATAAAACCACAAAGGCATTTTTCCTTCTTCAACCTCTTCCCACATTTCCTCCATCAACTTCGCCTGTTTTTTTGTCGGTAATGTGTTCCATGTTGAAAAATTTAGTTCTTCTCGACCTTCCTACTCGTCATATAGTATCAACCATGAAACAGGAGCAACTCGACTATACCAAGGCCATCTAGTAAAAATTTAAACATACAAAATCCTCCTTAGTCTATATTGCATCTAAACTTTTCTAGCCATTAAGGTTTAACAGATATAAAAAAGTTAATATTATGTATAATTTTATAATTCTCACTTTATTTTTTATCTCATCAGCTACAATTGCAAGTAGTTTTACCAAAAAAACTTTTCAAAAATATATAAATGAATATAAAACTTCGTTAAATAATTATGTTTATTCCCGTGTAGGCCATAGCTTGGTTATAGATGCTAATTGGGATAGAGAAATTGGACTCGGCGGTGGCGCTGGTGGAAAGATCGACGTTGCTAAAAAAATAATACATCTTCGTATTGATGGTGCCCTTGCAAAAAACAAATGGATAACCCAAGATGCAGTATCCTTTGTACTTTGTCATGAATTGGGGCATATGATAGCAATATATCCCTTAATCACGAATGAAATTAACTCAGATATTTTTGCCATTGAAGAATGTCTACCTGAACTTTGGAGGAATAACACTCGTGTGGGAAATGCTCGTGATATTCTCAATGAAGTACAAAATCTTCCGATTCAAATCAATGCAAAATGTAATCAACAACGCGAAGAAGATTCATTAGAATGTAAAAGAATTATTAGAGCTTTATATTCTGGGAATATCTATCGGTACTATTATGGCCCAAGTCGTTGGAATAAACCCTTATTTGAAATAGAAACAATCAGTGGAAAACCACCATTTAACCTTCAGTGTATCTTTGAAGTTGGATTGGCTTCAGTGACCTTAGAAAAAACTCCTGATTGTTTTATAGACTTAAGATAAAGTTTTGATATTTACTGGAAAAAAGGAAAAAAGGGGCCAGTGGAAAAAAGGGGCCAGGACACTTTTGAGACTCACTAGGTTGAAAAGGCGTCAAAAAATCATTACCTGGCATTCTCTGCACTCTTATTTCTGTCACAATTCTATGGTCAATAGAGACTCTTTTATTCAAAA
>Ga0316206_1001800_pt1 | contig 16941 bp, 19 predicted proteins | sample 6monthpyrite_MG_FD_204942 | JGI IMG/M metagenome (GOLD analysis project Ga0316206, IMG submission 204942) | Microbial mat bacterial communities from mineral coupon in-situ incubated in ocean water Damariscotta River, Maine, United States -... | ecosystem: Environmental > Aquatic > Marine >... | reverse complement strand
GTATGCTTTACTGTGGATGAAAAAGATAACCCCTTTTTACGATTTGGCATTATCCAGCTCGGGTCAGAAGTAGAAAACTCAAAATCACACTCCCTGACACCATCGAATATACTCCCCTTACCATGATGGCCTTTTTCATAAATAGTTGGGCCATTAGGGTCTATAACCGTCCTAAACATCACACCCAGCTTACCTGCTTTAAGTCCACGGTGGGTATCTATAAGAACTTTTATGCGGTCTTCTATATCTTGAACAGTTTTAAGCTGATGAACAAATACATCCTTTTTCTTACGGCCCATTTTTATAATTCCATTTACTATTGCATAGATTAAACGTCGATTATAACTGCACTGTGTTTTAGTGACAATTATCAATAATCACTAATATTAGAAACAATTGATCTCTGACCCGCTTTTTTTGTTCTTATCAATAGTAATGTCTCTCTCTGATAAAAAACAATAGAAACAAAGAGCCAATTATGGCTGGAGCCAATGATAATTTAAGTAGAAATATAAAACCAATAACCACTTCATTTATAGAGTTAGAAAATTCCAAATAATTTGATCTTCGATAAACTGAAATAACAGAAGATAGCATTGATGCAGTTAGGCTAGCTAGCGATGAAGTAATAATCATTTTTATTATAGTTGTTTTTTTATTATGTTTAAACAATAGAAAATAAGCTATAAATGTAGGCATATATATTATATAAAATATTGAGGAAAAGATTATTGTAATTACACCAAATGGTGGAATCATATAGTATATATGATACATGAATACACCAATAAATGGAGTTATAAGCATTAACATTATGTTTTTTATAGTAGAAATATGTGCTATATAAAAAGATCCCTTGCTGTTTAAATATATACCATTATCAATATCTGATAAATCAGATTCAGCTTGTTCGGTGTATATGCTATCTGGATATTGAGTTATTAAATTAGATAAAATAGGACGTGCCTTCTCAATGTCTCTTTGAGAAAGATATTTGCTTGCTAATTTATATAGCTCTAGCGCATTATTCATAATGTATATTTTAATCTAACAGTTAATTAGTCAGAATTCCTAAATTTAGGAACTACGCATACATTTAGGATTGAGCGGCTATATTCAGGAACGTTTAAACACCCTCTTTCAAAGCCTGACCCATTACATCCGGGGTCGGAGTCAAGCCACACGGTAAAATCAATTTAAACTCAACATCACCACATTATCTCAACAAAACTTACTTAGCTTGACTCCGACCCCTTTTATGATATTACTTTATCTTCTTCTTTGCTTCGAGTTCAATTCTTTTAATTTCATTGTGCACCAACTCTTTTCCTGCATCAGAGAGTGTTGAACTATTTATAGCATCACTTAACTCACTCACAATATACTTAAGCATTTCGTCAGGTTTATTGAACACAATCGCATCTGCTGTTCTTGTTTCAGCTAGCTCTACATTTATGTATTTAGGCACCACTTTATTAACACCTGTATCCGCATGGTTCGCTAATAATGGCGTAGCTTTAACATAGGGTTCACCCTTTAATAAAAAGCGTTCGCCTACTTTTAGATGTGAAAATTTCATAAGTCACTCGATATTCAATTTGTTTTATTATGGCAAAAATGTGGCAAAAACGTGCTAGACCTCAAATTTTTCTAAAACTTGTTAACATGGGTGTTCTATTAGTGCTATTCTCTGGCTAGTTTGCCATAATATTTAACCTTCCATGTTAATGAGCTTTGATTATGATAACTGAATTTTAAAAGAAATAATTAAGTATCGTGTCCCCAGACCCCCCTCTTAAAAACCGTGGTCACCCCCCCTATTGTTGATACCTGTTTTTAAAGAAGAAATAGTTAATAAGATAATAAAATGTGCTTTACCTGGAAGGTTGGTCGACCTGTGAAAAAAGTGTACATTAGCCGTGATCTACCCCCGGTTCATGAATACGCCGGTTCATGAATATCCTGGCTCATGAATACATAAGATAAGAATTTAAATTTAGGAGAATAGCGTAGTGAATAAATTAACTAAATCCGCATGGCTCATCATGATTGCCGTAATGATAACTGGCTGTGCCAGCCTCAGGACAGCTGAGCTTGCATCAGGCAATGACCCGAAAAAAGCCGTCGCTGAAGTGACACAAATAATGATGACTGCGCAGCAGGAGCAACATGATGTGTTAGCCGATGAGCAATATTCACTCGGTAGTGATTACCTGGCTCGAGCTAAGCAGGATTTAAACCGGGGTGATTCAAGCGAAATAGTGTTGAACAGCGCAGCTATTGCAAAGGCCTTTTTTCAGGATGCGGAAAAAACAGCAAACAGCAGAAAATCATCTAACACCCGTATACTCAAGGCGAGAGACTCTGCGCTTAAGGCGGGTGCCAGAAAAAATACTGAGCTCGTTGAGAGCATGATGGAAATTGATGATGATTTAAAAGATGAAACAGAACAATTTAGTCGACCACTTTCTCCAGAGGATTTCGCTGAGCTTCAGAAAGAATATCTCGTATTAGAAGCCAGGGCCGTTCAATTCAGCACGCTCAATAGCGCTAAACAAGCGATTGAACAGGCGAAGGAAGATGATGCCGATGATCTTGCACCAAAGTCTCTACGAAACGCGTCATTAGACTACAATGCCGCGATGAATATTATTGCTCAGAGCCCGCGTAACCCAGGCGTATATCAGAAAAGTGTTGATGATGCGCTGACCAGTGCAACACAATTGTTTGATGTTATGACCGTTATCCTGGGCGCAAAAGGCACCCCTGAAAATATTGCCGAGCAAATTGTTAAACAAAAACGCTCATTGGGCGAATTGAGCACCAACCTTAAATCAGCACAACAGACGCTTGAACAAAAAGAAGGCGTGCTTAAGACACAGGAACAACAACTGGCCAATGCATCAACACAGGTGAAATTCCAGCAGGCCATGGATGAAGCACGCAAGGTACTATCTACCAGTGATGCATTAGTCTATCAGCAAGGTAATCAACTGGTATTTAGACTTAAGCGTGTTAACTTCAGATCAGGTACTTCGATGGTTCCCGAATCTTCAAAAAAATTAATCTCTAAAGTTGATTCCATTATTAAAAAGCTGGATGCCGAAAAAGTCATTGTGCAAGGCCATACCGACTCGGTAGGATCAACCGAGATCAATAAAAAGCTTTCAAAGAATCGGGCATCATCGGTAGCTAAGTACCTTCTTTCACTAGCAGGCGGTTATAAAATAACCTATATAGGTTTCGGCGAATCACACCCGATTGCCTCTAACGAGACTGCAGAAGGACGAGCTACTAACCGACGTGTAGACCTGGTTGTATCAGTAAAATAGATCATGGATGATCGATAAGTTAACAAGGACGAAAAATCGGGGACATGCCAGATTAAGTGGGGTCAGAGTTTCTCCTAATTTTAGAAACAATTAGGTTCTGGCCCACTTATCGTTTATATAAAAACGGTATATTATAAATAGTCATTTTACAGGGAGTTACATGCATTGATTTATCGAACTTTTAAACTAATTATTAAAAGCCTTGCGCCATTACTTGTGGCTTCCCTTGCAGTACTGTCAATTACCGCCTGTAATGAATCAAATGAATCAAAAGTATTAACATCAATAGAGCAAGCCCAGTTAATTCGACTAGCCATAAATAATAACGACACAAAAAAACTTCTTAGCCTGTCAAGCTTACCGTTATTCATTCGAGAACAGGAATGGGTTACTGCAAATGATGGTTATGGCTTTATGTTAGGCAATGCTAAACAAAACCATCTTACAACTGATGATGAATTTAATCAGTATTTCAACACATCTATAAAAACAGTTCACATACTTGGAGAACAAGTTATAACTGAAGATATAACAACTACCCTGTTTGCAGATGAGCTGAAAAATACTAATAGTTATTGGAACAAGCTCAACTTGCACTTACTCAAACGAGGTGAAGGTGATGTAGAACATATCGTCTTACTAGGTCTTGATAAAGACACCAATAAACTACGTGCAATATACATGAATTAATATTTTTAAAGGAATAATAAAATGGCCCAGACATTTAACCCAATCGGAAAACATTTGATCAGAGATTAACTGCATTTTTGCCGATGCAAAAGCTACTCATGGTATAACAATAGGTAAAGACAGTGGCCGCACACCCGTCTGGCAACAGAAACATCATGTAGTCCACATGTTTCTTTACAACGCGTATAAAAGTACAAAACCTGCAAAAACAAGCCCTGGAAAAAGAACCATTTCATGGGATCATTTCTCAAGTGCAAAACAATCTGGAATACTATCGCTTTCGGTGAATTTCTACGCACAAAAAATAATACCGTGCCAATTAAGTCAGGCGTCACATGGAAAACAGGTTTTGAGCCAGATCAGGCTGCCACAGAAAAACACGTAAAAACACTATTAGTATCAGCAGGTATCGGCAATGCAGGTAAAGCCATGGTGTCGTCTGGCCTAAAGCCATGAGGTGAGCCCTGCAAATGTGGCGCAGGCAGGTCTAAACACCTCGATGGTGTAGCTGCCGATTTAAATAGTGGTCACCTGTCAACATTAACTACAAAGCTAACCACTGCTAAAGCAGGCTCACTTGATGATTATATGAAAACTTTTGGTTTGACCGGCCATTACTCAACCACCCAAGCAGCCCAGAGAAATGGCATGTTGAGGCATTGCCGTAATAAGGCTTTTAACTTTTAATACCATTAATTGGTACCACATTAATTGGTGACAGAGATCAATACTCTCTAATATTAGAAAAAATTGATCTCTGACCCGGATTTGTGACCGGATTTGATTTTAAATAAAACGTGGTCTGCTCCCTATTATTCCATCTACAATTTCATTCCAGGATAAAGTTTTTTTACAAGATCGGGTGACTCTGGAGGAAACATTAATAACTTATTGCCTTCATCATATATGAATGAATTCCCACTAATTACATCTTTTAATACATGATTTTCTAAAAATAGCTTTATATTATTTTCATCTATACCATTAGCTTTAATATCAAGAAACATTTTTAACAGGCGTAACCTTGCACCTTTAATCCTAAAATTCTCAACCATCCTACAGCCCTTCACCATTCCATAAACAAAAAGATTATATGTAGAATATTCAACTAAAATAGGAAAATGAAGCAATATATCTACATTCATATTAAAACCTGAGTATTCGCCTGCTATCTCACAATGCTCAACCAGCCTCTCATAACCTAGACTCAACGTACGCTGACTTGTTTCATACCGCTTATAATAATCATTCATTATAAAACTAGCACTAAACCTATCTAATTCAGTTTCTTTTTGACAATAGCTATCAGTTTCGATCCCTAGCTGCATGTCAATACATAATAGATAATTAAGCATTTCAAATTCTGCCTGATAAACACCCGTTATATTTAATTCGTCAATCGACAAATCAACTAGTTGGGTAAATAGCATTGTTTTGTAGTTAATTGCTATGTCAGTATGATTTAATAGCACATACTCTAATTGACTAAGACTTAAACCATAATTAACTAACCATATTGCTTTTTCAATCCAGGTTTGAGTTTGACTAAACATTTTTCGACTAAAGCGTAAGCCATCTACTAAACTTTTAACTGCATTATCTGAGTCTGTAAGTAATTTATTCCTGGCATTTGCAACATACAGTTTATACACATTCATAAGCAACTTACCATTTTGATTAAATGGAAACTTAGAAATATATTTATCGTAACTCAGAAGTTGTTCAAATCTTTCTAACAATAGTTGATTATTCTCCACAACCTTGGTCAACTCATCAGGTGTATAACAATTATCGACTGCCTTTCCCGATGCCTTACCCAACCAACAAACTAACTTTCCGGTATCTACATTCAAATTTATAGAATTAGGGTTGTGCGGTAAATCAACATCACCTTTTAGGTGCTTCATATCATCATCTATATACTTATCTACAGATTGTTGTATTAACTCAACTCCATACGAATGTATATCAATTACTTCTTTGGGCGCATTTAAACCAATAATTGAATAAAATACATTTTCATTCTTTGAAACATGATGATTGCCTAAAATAAAAATATTTACTGAATCAGAATTAAGTTCTGGATAATAATATTGCTTAAGTTTGACTACTGAAAATATTAAAACAAATAACAACACTATAATAAAAAATATCCATTTTTTATCGTTAATTCTCATACTAGTCAAAATATGTACACCTTATGAATTAATTGTGCTCTGGCACGAATTTTTTATTATTGTGATTAATAAGGATTAAGTCTCAACGACTAAACCATCATCAAAACCCGCCACATTCTCACCCGGGTAACCCGCCTGATTTGAAATAATGCGAGTACCGTTAATTACACTATCTAAATTTGCATGAGTATGCCCATACACCCACAGGTTAATATCATGCATTTCAATTAATGAACTTAAGTCTGAGTGAAAAGCAGCAGTTAATTCATTTACCGGAAATGCAGGATGCTGACAAATAGAGTGAGGACCATGATGCGTAACAATAACGGTTTTACCCTTAAACGGTTCAGATAATTTTTTCTTCAACCAGTTTAATTCGATATTGTGTTGTGTGAGCGCATGCTGTGGTTTAAATTTTTGATAACTACCACCTGAATTGAAGCGTATTTTTCGATGATCGGCTAACCCACTTTCTATACACTGCATTACTACTTCTATTGGTATAGCGGTATACGCTTTATAATCTGTCCATAATGTAGCACCCAGTATTCGTACATCACCTTCAATGCAATCACCATAATCTAAACATGAGACCAGGGTACCTTCGCAAAAATTTTGTATTTTATCTTTCAAGAAATTAAACTCATGCCCGTAATATTCATGATTTCCTAAAACATAAATAATTTTTTTAGATAATCGATTAGATTCAGAAATAGCCCATTCTACGCCATGAACGCCCGTATCAATATCACCCGCTAAGATAATAATATCTGCATCTGTTTCTGGGATGCGGCCAGACCATTTATGTAAAGGATCAAACTTACCTGCTCTTAAAAACTCATTATGTAAATCACTAAGTATTTGTATTTTCATTATTAATAATCAGATTTTATAAAGAGGTTAATTATTAAACAGGATCAAAATGGGATACTAGTTGCAGCAACTCTTCTGTTATATCTGCTATCTCCTGGAGTAATTGAGGTGTGATTTCTAAAAGACCTTCATACTCTGCATGGTTACGCAGTTGATGACATTTATCTAAAACTCGCCATTTAGCATTTTCTAAACCTGTTGTTTGTTCAAGGCACTGGAAAACCAGATAACGATTATCAGAACGATAACCATGCCAACGCAAAGCAGCTAAAGCTAATCCATGTGCAGCACCATAAACAAAAGAAAACTGACCATCTTCAGATATACCCTTTACCTTAGCATCATTTATTCCACGCCTGGCTGAATTCAGCATTCTGTCGAATTCTTTTTGATCAGCTGGCTCTTTTTTTAGTTTTCCTATTTTTACCAGATTTTCCAATGTCTCTAATGTCATCGTCCTGTCCCTTAACCCATATTTTGGGTTGTTCCATTACCCTGCTCAGAAATGCATTTTCACTATCTAGTTTGTTTTTTACCTGTTCGGCTGTGTATAAACTAGGGTTTATAGGACGGCCAATTATGTCTTCAGCATCAGACAACACTCGCATAACATCGGCATAAGATAATGATGAGCTAACAAGCATTAAATCCACATCACTCTTTATTGTATCTTCGCCTTTTGCAATTGAACCAAATATAAATGCTAGTTCTATTTGTTTGTTTACAGGAATTAATGCTGCCTTAATTACGTCTACAATGGCAAATGTTTTTCGAATTATATTTAATAAATCGGTGTAAACAGGATTGTCTTTATTTGCCTGGTAATGAAGCTGATTACCCTGACGTGTAACACTTACCAGACCTGATGATGCTAATCGTTCGAGTTCTCTACTTATTGTTCCCCTACCCATTTCGGCGTAACGCATAATCTCATTGGTATAAAAAGAGCAATCCGGTTTCCCATAAAGCAAACCCAGCACGCGCTGCTGTGTTTTAGTAAACAGAACATCTGCTATTAACGTTGAAGACATAAATCACCCTATATAATACCCAATAAGGGGATTATAGTACCCTTATTGGGTATTGCCAACCAACAATAAACTCTAAATTGGCGACAGTGCACATACTCTCTAATATTATGAACAACTGTGCTCTGTGAGCATTCTTAAGACTTTATAGAACAGCCATTGTTTTAATACCCTCTTAGTGAGGGTAACCACCATATACAAGTGGGGGCAGATGACACTTTTATAGGTTTGATAGATGTATAAGTTTCATCTGACCCCTCTTATCGAGGTCAATACTCTCTAGTATTAAAAACAATTGCTCTCTGCCCCACTTTTTTATGCTGACCTCTTTAATCTCCTTTAATACTCGATGCCAGCCCGGTGACTTTAATATGAATGTGCACCACATCGCCGGGGTAGATTAAATCCGGGTTTTTGATTTTGCTGCGCTCGGCTAATTCCGGGTAGCGCCAGGGGTTGCTATGATACGTTTTTGCTACGTCCCACAGGGTGTCGCCTTTCACCACCTCATGGGTAATCATTTGTATGCCACTCAGAGCATATTGGTCCAGTTTATTGACGCTAATTTCGATGACTTTCGCTTCTGGCTGTGTGTTGAGCGCCGGTAGTTCTATTGGGTTATTTAGCGGTGCCGGGCTTTCGGGCTGGGTGCTGACGATTTCGGGCTTTTGTTTGCCTTCATAACCTCTGCCCCCTAACAGTAACAATAACAACAAGGCAAGCATGGCTGGTATTACGTAATGTTTTCTGTTTTTTCATTGTGTTGCGTGGGCTGTTCATTGATTAGCGGCAGGAAATCCGTGTTTGGCTTAACCGTGTTTGACTTAACCGTGGTGACCTGTCTGCTAATGGCTGGTGTTTTTTTGTTGTCAGTTGCTGGCTGCGATACATAGATGTGCTCTGCCGTACTTGCATTTGTTTCATCTGAAGCAGGTGTTACTGGGTGGTTGGTGTACGCATTGGTTGCAGACTTTTGTGTAGATGAAGCTGGCGTGGGTGATGTTATCTCGGGGCTGTTGGTTTTATCAGTTGTAGTTGCCGTTGTTGTTTCAGTTTCAGACGCTGACCCGTTGATGATAGCTGGAACAGTGGCAGGCACGTCTGACATGGCCGAAGGTTTAGCGCTAAGGTTATCTGCATCGGGCTGTGAATCGAAAGCTGTTGATGAAGGGGTGGTTGTCGTAGCTGATGGTTTGGCGAGCAGCTTTGGCTGTTTATTTTCAACTGCCAGAACAAAGGTGGCTTCGTCGGTGGCAATCGGTTTGATTTTTTGATGCGCCGACACATTGAGCGACGCTTCGCTGGCTTTTACAGCTTGTGTATAGTCAGGTGGCGTGTTTGTTGCCGAGGCTTCGGGTATTTCAGGCAATGCGGGTTCAGCAGGCAGCGGTACACGTCGACGACTTGAGCCAGGAATACACCGGGTATGTCCCAGTAAATCGAGGCACCCACCGGAATTTGTTTTTGCGGGTGTTGCTCGTCATCACTGTCATCAGACAGTGATTGCTCAGGCTCTGTAGTGACGCGATTGTAATTTTGCTTAAGCTTGTCTGTTTGTTTTGGCATAGTCATTACCTCAAACCGTTTAGCCAAAACCAACCGACATTCGCTTCAACAAATGAAGACCAGTTTTAGCACCATAGTGGCTTGTCATCATTTGATAAAACTACTCTATACACTAGTCGCATTTAAAACTGAGAGCCAGGTCTTGTTTTGATGAGTGATTATGCAGGCTTAACAGCTTATTAAATCGTAATACGCTAATGCACGCGCATGATGATTACAGATTTAGAAGTATCACCAGACAACAAATATCCTGGAACTGTAGAGTTTTTAACTGGTGAGAGTATTGTGAAATTGTTTGAGTTGAAATAAAAATCATGTTGAATGAAACAGGGAATCAAATCTTACATCCCACACGTTTATGAAATTATTAATTAATTGGTGCCAGAGCACAATTCTTTCTAATATTAGAGAGTATTGTGCTCTGGAACGTATTATTTGGCACGTATTATTCCATTACATCCGGGGTCGGAGTCAAGCCACAAGGTTAAAATTAATTTAACCTCAAATCACCACATTAACTCAACAAAACTTATTCAGCTTGACTCCGACCCCTTTAATTTTCAGCTTGACTCCGCCCCCTTTAATTCTATTCGTTTTTAATCCTGTTTAACGACGTCATAAACTCTGGGTCAGAATCCAGCTTAAAGCATTTCAATAAGTCATTATCAATATTATGTTTAGTTGAATACTCAGGGTTAAATTCTTTAATCAGCCCCGCTACTGCCTGATACTTTTCTGCAGAGTATGCTCCCATCTCAACAATACCGCCAGATATCGCTCGTATATCTTTAAGATCATAATTTTTCTTTTTAAAATACGCAAAGAAGCAATTTGCTTTAGCAAACCGTAAGAGTTCGTCATCAACAGGCTTTACAGTTGTACTCACACAAGAAGCCGTCAAAAATGACATTAAAATAATAGTCAACGCCGAATATTTCACCTTATTTTACTCCTGCAGGTTTTTCTTTAACGGGTGTTTTATCTGCTTCCCAAAAAAGAATTTTATTTGCCAGCCCACCGTACCCCTTCCACAGGCATTTACTACCGTCCCATAAGTCAGCATGACCCGTTGCATCACCCCAGCCAGATACCTCAAACACTATAATACCTTTTCTACCTTTAAGCTCAGTCTTATATTTTGCAGGCTGAAATTTTTCTGGTACCCCATACCTTCCGGTCAAGTGTTTAACTAGCATTTTAACGCGAAATATATACCAATTTCGATTTTTGCCTGAGGACACCTGCGCCTCCATCTTACCATTTGGTGAAAGTGCTTTAAAAAATGGGATTAAATGAGCTCCACCTGAAGCATTTAAAGATTTAGATACTCGTGTGGCACAGGCATTGTTAAATACACCAATATCATAATTATATTCAACTTTCCCACCAATTTTTTTGAATACCTTACCGGCTTCTAGTGATGGATAGTTTGCTTTTAATACTTCCCAAATAGGTAATTTCATATTATTCCATTTTATTACAGTACTGTGTTTATACCTGATTTAGAATGCGTATAAGCAGAAATAATTAATATCAATAGACTTAACCATGAGAGGTTTGGAAAACTTCATAATTACTGCAAACTAATTACACACATTCACAAACGACTGAATCCAGGGAAATTACCATAGGAATTATTCCCACAAAACCATCAATAAATAACCAACCCAAACCCTAAAAATAACCCAAAAATATTCTACAAATAGTCTTGGCCATCTAAACAAACTGTGTGCTAGAGTTTATTTAACTTTTTAATCTGGAGGTTTTTTATCGGCTAACTTTATCCCTGAACCCTTAAATTTTATACGCTGACCTAAGGTGCGCGAACACCAAAAGCCAGCTAACCACACCAACCTAACTAGAGGTTAATATGGCTGACACTGATCATACGCTAGGATACCGCTTTGCTGAAAGTAAATTCTACGCAAAAACTTACACGTCTCACTCAACTGATCAATTCGTGATCAATAATGAGTCTCTATATAAGCATGGGCGCGATAACAGCCCATATTCAGACTCACCTCCCCTGATAAACCAGCACCTTATAGACACAACTCTGGCCGAACTACTGGAAACCCTGCGCCTGCGCCTGCACGTTCACAGCATGCTGCGCTTACCCCTCTCGGTTCAGACGAGAAGCCGCATGGTGCGAATTTATTGTGATATTGAATCACGAACAAAAGAGATGCGATTATTATTAAACCCGGTAGATATTGCAGCCGCATTAGAGTTATTAGATGCCATGCAAAACCAACCGGAGTCAATAAACTCGCCGTAACAGGTTAAAACCGTAAATCAGTTTTAGCCTGTGGTGATTATCCGGTGCTCTTTGAGCTCCGGGTTTCCTTTAATAGTTTGTTTAATAACGATCGATTAATAACGATGGTTTAATATCGATCTATTAATAACAATCGAGCATCAAACATAAATCACAACCGGCTTAACACACGATTTACATGACTGTTAGAGAGATTAATAAAATCACTTAATGGAGACGTGAGCATGTATACGAAACAAGTTAAAACAAAAACAGACAATACAACAACCCATAACCTAAACAATAAAGCCATAAATAATGAACCAAGTGTGCAGAGTGAATTACCCTTGAAAGATCGGTTTCTATTAGCTGTGGTTAATGGCGACATAGGTCGAGTTGAAAACAGCGGCGTGATAGTTTCACTAAAAGAATTTAAAGCACACTTTAACGACATTACATCAGATTATATTAATTCGTTTTTACCTGCCGCTACTATAGAACCAGGTCAACGAAGTGTAACTAATACCAAGTATGTGTTTCGGGTTAAGAAAGGAGTTTATCTAGTACACCCTGAGGTGTTGGAGGGTTATAGGTTATAAGTTGATTGGTGCCCGAGAACAGTAGTCACTAAAATAATTAAGGGGTCGGTGACAAACACTAATATTTTCATTTATCACCGACCCCTTTAATTAATACAAACACAGCACTTGGCCTGCCCAACTTATTCTTTATTCGTCAATCTCTTAAGGTTAATGTAACTAAAACAACGCCATGATCTGTACATTCGCCATCACGCTCGAAAATAGGATTAATTAAATGTCGATTGTAAGTATTGTAAGCGCTAACTTGAAAAAGACTGTCCTGGTAGCTAGCATCAAATTCACAGGATAATAAAATGTAATCGAGTACGGATCCACTTCCACCATAATAATGTGTTGGGGTGCGTTCTACGTTTTCTTTTCGATTAATTTCTATAGCCGTTTCATCAACTTCATTGTGATCATTAATTACACTCGTTCCATTAATTTCGCTGTCTTCGTTAGTTAGCACATGTTGAAACAAACCCCAGGCGTCATTTAAGCAATACTTAGCAAGATAGGCATCGCAGTCAATGGGTGAAGCAAAACGTAGAGAGTTTATGAGCAAATGGCTCAACACACCATCAGCTAAAGTATTATTAAAATCCCCCATTAATACCATAGGGTTGCCAGTAGCCTCGCGACGTTCAATCATAGCTATCATTAATAGTGCCGCTTCACTGCCACGCCGTAAGGTTGAACCCCACCTGCCAGCCACATCTGCTTTTAAGCTTTCAATAATTGTTTGTTCTGCCGATCGACTATCATCTTGCTCATCAATTTCAATCATTGGACGCTTCGATTTAAAATGCACAACGTAACAGTCACAGCTCCCTATATGAGGGACATCAACAGTTGCCCTTAATACTTTTCGGCTAAAGGAAAAATCATCAGACAACCCTAATGTTTGTGCAAGCTCAATGTTTGGTTCAACCGCTTTGATACCAACAATAGGATAACGAGATGCAATAGCGACAACAGGATGTTTGTAAATAAAATCATCAATGACTTCAGGTTGATCAACCACTTCAAAATATCCATACCCTTCTGAGATAACTAACTCTTTTAACGACTCAGGACTAAAAACCTCTTGAAACCCAATAATATCGGGCTGATATTCACGTAAGTAATCAGTAAGCCAGCGCTGTTTCTTTTGCCATTGCTCTGTACTATAAATACGATCAAAGTCGTAATAAGCATTAGGTGGCTCAAGGTAATTAAATAAATTAAAGGTAGCAATTTTAAGCTGTGAATTTTCTATCGGTTCTGATACAGCTGTATTTGGTGAAGCTATTGGTTGGTGTATCTGATTGATTTCTTTTATATCTTTGGAATTGATAGTGTTAACTCTAATAAAAACGGTTGGCTATTATACCTAAAAAAGCACAAAAGCGGTCGGAGTGATTTACATTTAATAAAGGGGGTTATCTGGTGCACCCTGAAGTACTAGATAGTTATAGGTTGTAGGTTGATTTGTAGTTAATTAAACATAAAACAGGGTCAGAGCACAATATTCACTAATATTAGAAACAACTGTACTCTGTTCCCTTTTTTCTGCTTAAGCTATCGCATTAGCCAGAGCTATAATAGAAAAGAAAAGAGCGAATAAGCCGACCGTTAAATAAGTCATGGTTTTCTTCATAGATTCATCTTGTGCACTGCTCATATCATCACCTGCTAATAGTAGTTGGGGGAAGTTTTATTTAAAACACATTCAGTTTAGCCACTTAGCGAGGATTTTAGAAAACGAATTGTCTGATGATTAAATAAGAAATATTTTACAATATAAAATGCAGGGTTAATTTTTATGATTTAATTGGGGCTTGTGCCTGTTATCTAGTCCAAATAGTTTGTTTTAATAAACTAGGTCAGAGATCAATAATTCTTACTAATATTAGAAACAATTGAACTCTGACACCGATTTTTCATGAAGTGTTGGTGGGTTATAGGTAACTTTTTGGTTAATTGGTGTCAGTGCACAGACGTCTCTTATATTAGAAATGTATGAGCTCTGGCATCCATTAATTTAAAAACATTAAATCGAATTATCTCAATAGATCATCATAATCTATTCCAAAATCACTTTCACCACTAACAACTCTACATAAATTAACCTCATGATCATAGCTTCCGACAATTTCTCTTATTAAGGAAATATCCTCATCAGATGTATGTAACCCGAAACAAATTTTCTTAATATATGATTTTGGTATATCTAATCTACCCGACTCTTTCCTAATAATTCTCACTTCTTGTTCATAATCCCAGCATGAATTTTTTGACATTATAATTGTTTTAATAATATCATTGTCAAAATCATCTTTTATTTCATTATTTATATTAGAATAATCTAGTAATAAATTAGTTAATGGATTCTTATCGTATTTAACTCTATCTACACCTAATATCTTATTGCTTTCATCAACTAAAAAATCTTCGGGAATTTCATACAATATGCATGCGCCACAATGATTGCCGGCATAATGCGACCACATAAGTGGCTCTTTTTCCATATTTAACGAGAACGAGAACGAACACACACCCCATTCATGTATTGCTTTTTCTATTGATGATAATGTTTTTTTATGATCAATTAGTATTTGTAATCTTTGAACACCAATTTCATTATCATTCTGAACGGCCATTTCCATGACGTTTTTTACTGCCTTTTGAATATCCAGATGGCAGTCAAAAGGATCATTTAGATTTACTGGCTTTGCAAAAAACAAATAACCTTTTAACAAGGAATCGACAAGATTCTTGTTGATTCTCGAAAACTTGTAGAATTTATAATTTTTCATCAGAAATCACATCCATTTGTGTCGTTCTAAAAATAGCTAAAATCGGTTAAATGATGGCTTGTAACTTATAAGTGCAAATACAATATTAAAAGGAACGAATCAAACCATACGGTAACATTAACTTAAACTCAACTTCGCCATATTATTATAACAAAGCTTATTCAGTTTGAATCCGAACCCTTTAATCCTTTGTGCACACAGACTCAATAATTTGATAATCACCATTCAGTTTATTTATTAATAAGACATCACGATCATTTAAAAAAGCTATTCTCGAACCAGGAATTTGTTCAGTACAACCACTATATGAATAAAAATCAAAGATCATAACAAATTTTATTGTATAATAATTAATCTCTTTTTGATATGCGATAGACGGCAGAACAAATATAGCCGAAAATAAAACAACCGCCATTATCATCCCTATAGCTCTACCAGCAACATATACCCCGTCTTTATCATATTTATTCTTTATATCTTCAAGATCGTCTTCTTTTTTATACATCGAATAAAATGAATAACAAACTGATATCCAAATTAGCTTCAATGTACTATAAGGTGTATAAATAACGCTCATTAATTGGACAATAATATATAAAAATAAAAACCAAAATATAGGTGCTAGAAGAACAGTTAATATAGAAATACTATATATAAAAGTCGAAGGTGAAACTTTGAATGCCACATTTATCATATGAGCTGCATAGCTAGCTGATAAAGCTAATACAATTCCAGAAAACCAAATTAAAAATAACTTTCCGTACTGATTTACCCATAATTTTACAATTATAGATGTTAACTCAAACATATACCCAAATACAAAAAAAATAAATGAAATGGGTAAGACTAAAACCAAACCTCGTATTATATCTTGCTGCCCAATAATAGCTGAAATAATAATTAATATGAAATTTATTAAAAACAACATACTGCCTATAAAATATAATTTACCAGGCATATTAAGATTTTCATATGTCTTTATCATTTACATTCCAATTTACAAAATACTTCAATATTAAGATAACATCTCTATTTATCACCTACCAGCCCAAACCATTGCCTTAGCAGATAAATCATACTCAAGATCCCAGACAAACGAGATAGGCTTAGAACTTTCATGCCTTACATATTTGAGTGGCCCTGCATAATAATAAGTAGCCGTTAAACCGTTATCGAGTTTCTTTCTATCTCGTATAAACAATAATGGTGTATAGCCTTGCTCAGCATGATTTATATAACGTTTACCTACTGGTGATATATCACTAGTATTTGATTGGCTTTGCCAATGAAATAACTTATCAGTTATTGCATAGTCTTCATACATTGTTGTAGGTGAGAAATCACTCTCGCTTTTATTTATATCTGCAAAGAATACATCAAGCTTTCTATCAGGTACGTGTAATACACCCTCTCTTGAGCTTTTTGGAGCCTCAAACGAACCCGAGCCTAATGAGAGTAGTATTTGTTCACGTGTATATGATGCATGTAAGTTGAGTGACTCTGTATAATCTACCAACTGTTGTTTTGGCAACGGCACTTTAGTTGATAATAACCACTCTAGAATCTCAGTAAGGTCATGCAATAAAGCTGGACGAGTAACAAAATACTCATGCACTTGCTCTAACTTACCTTCATTTGG
>Ga0316206_1001798_pt1 | contig 16958 bp, 18 predicted proteins | sample 6monthpyrite_MG_FD_204942 | JGI IMG/M metagenome (GOLD analysis project Ga0316206, IMG submission 204942) | Microbial mat bacterial communities from mineral coupon in-situ incubated in ocean water Damariscotta River, Maine, United States -... | ecosystem: Environmental > Aquatic > Marine >... | reverse complement strand
ACGATTGATTTGATATTTGTAAATTTTGTTTTCATAATATTTATTTTAATTGTTATTGTATAGATGACATACTTTCACAAATTCCATAAAATTATTTATATTTCAATTGCATTACGGATTGAAACGGCAGCTTTTATTGCATTTTTAGATTGAAAAATTGGGATTAAAAAGCTATTTAATTACAGTATTTGAAACAAAAAATAAAGTAAAACTATAGTGAAAAGCCGGACACTGTGATTGAAATAAATAGTGGAATGCCCAAAATATGTTAAATACGCATCAAAAATCGAGCCTAAACTATAATTCCTTTGTTTATTTTTTGTATTTTTGAGAAAACCGTAAGGACAAATACTATGTTAAAGCAGTCATTAAGTCAAAAGTTATTACAAAAATTATCGCCTCAGCAAATTCAATTAATGAAGCTATTGCAGGTACCAACTATGGAGCTTGAGCAACGAATAAAAGAAGAAATAGAAGAAAACCCCGCTTTAGAAGAGGGACGTGAAGAAAGAGAGGATGTGCAAGATGATTTTGATGATGCTGAAGTAACAGATGCTGAGGCTGATTTTGATATTAACGATTATTTAGATAGTGATTTACCTCAATATAAAACATCTGTTAATAATTATAGTGCTGATGATGATGAAAAAGCCATTCCTTTGTCTGGTGGAATGTCGTTTCATGAGGTGTTAACAAGTCAGTTAGGGCTAAGAAATTTAAGCGAAAAAGAGTCAGTTATTGCCGACACCATTATTGGAAACATTGATGATGATGGCTATTTACGTAGAGAAATAATTGCTATGGTTGATGATATTGCTTTTGGACAAAATACAACTGTTAGTGAAAATGAAATTGAAGATGTTTTATTTGTAATTCAAGATTTTGAACCTGCTGGAGTTGGTGCCAGAGATTTACGTGAGTGTTTGTTGTTACAATTAGAGCGAAAGCACCATGGGGACATATCAGTTTATACAGCTAAAAAGATTATAGAAACTAGTTTTGAAGAATTTACAAAAAAGCACTATGAAAAAATAAAAAAGAAATTTGAAATTGGTGATGAAGACCTAAAAGAAGCAATTAATGAAATTACCAAACTTAATCCAAAGCCAGGTAATTCATTAAAACAATCAACAAATACTAATAATTTTCAGCAAATTATACCAGATTTTATTTTAACAGAACAAGACGGTGAGTTACAATTAACCTTAAATGGAAGAAATGCGCCTCAATTACGTGTGAGCAAAACATACGAAACCATGTTGCGAAATTATTCTGAAGGTGTAAAAGCTACTAAGTCTGACAAAGATGCGGTCATGTTTGTCAGACAAAAATTAGATTCGGCAAAGTGGTTTATTGATGCCATAAAACAACGTCAAAACACACTTTTACTTACTATGAATACAATTCTGGATTTTCAAAAAGAATTTTTTTTAAGCGGAGATGAAACCGACTTAAAACCAATGATTTTAAAAGATATTGCTGAAATTGTTCAAATGGATATTTCTACTATATCAAGAGTTGCAAATAGTAAATATATTTCAACACCTTTTGGAACTTTTAAACTAAAATATTTCTTTTCTGAATCATTATCAACTACAAGTGGAGAAGAGGTAAGTACACGAGAGGTTAAAAAGATTTTACAAGATGCCGTTGATGCTGAAGAAAAAAGAAAACCATTAACAGATCAAAAGTTAGCCGAATTGTTAAAAGAAAAAGGCTACAATATTGCCCGGCGAACAGTTGCAAAATACAGAGAGCAATTAAATATACCTGTTGCAAGATTAAGAAAAGAGATATGATGAAATCATTTTTTAATTCGTTGTCTTACATTTTTCATCCCATTTTTTTACCCCTAATGGGATTGTATTTTCTGTTTGAATTACCCACAAAATCGTTGGGTTTAATGCAAACCTCACTTTATTACACTAATCCAGAGGCTAAAAATGCATTGTATATACTATTTGGTTTTTTAACCTTGGCAGCTCCCGGCATTAGTATTCTAATTATGAAACTTAATGGCATTATTTCATCTTATCATATTGTAAACCGAAAAGAACGAGTTTACCCTTTGGCATTAGTCGCGTTATATTATATTTTAAGTTATTATTTTTTACAACGCATGATTCCAGAAGGCAGAGTGATTCCATATTTATTACCTTATGTTTTTGGATTTACAATGACATTAGTTGTTGCTTTTTTTTTAAATTTTTTCATAAAAATTAGTTTGCACATGATGGCGTTTTTTGGATTAGTTGGGGCTATTATGGGTTATCTTCAAAATCAATTAGACTATAATTTATGGTTTTTACTTTTTTTAATAATAGTTGGTGGTTTGGTTGGGTCATCAAGACTATATTTAAAAGCGCATAATTTAAAAGAAGTAATATTAGGCATTGTTTTTGGTTTTGGAATTGAATACATTTGCATGAAATTTGATTTATATATATAACTATGAAAAACACACTTTTATTTTTACTTTCAATTTTAGTATTGGGCAGTTGTTCACTTTTTAATAAAGATGGAAAATCTGATGTTCCAGATGGGGGATTTAATTTATTTAGTATTCAGCAAGATAGAGATTTGGGTAAACAAGTGTCAGGTGAAATTGCTGCTGATCCAATAAAGTATCCAGTATTAGATTCTGCTTCAAATGTTGAAGCATACCGTTATATATATAATATTCGAAATACTATTTTGAACACAGGTAAAGTAAAATATAAAGATGAGTTTGCTTGGCAGATTAGAATTATTAAAGATGATTCTACATTAAATGCTTTTTGTACACCAGGTGGTTATATTTATATTTATACAGGAATTATTAAATTTTTAGACAATGAAGCAGAACTAGCAGGTGTTATGGGTCACGAAATGGCGCATGCCGACTTAAGACATTCAACACGTCAAATGACTACACAGTATGGTGTACAAGTTTTAGTAAATGTTTTAGCCGGTGACCGAGAAGCACTAAAACAAATAACAAGTGGTATTATTGGATTAAAATTTAGCAGAAACCACGAAACAGAATCGGATAGAATGTCGGTTGAATATTTGTGTGGAACACAATATAAAGCTGATGGCGGTGCAGGGTTTTTTGAAAAAATTGAAGCAATGGGTGGCAATAGACAACCTGAATTTTTGAGCACACATCCTAGTCCTGAAAATAGAATAGAAAATTATCACAAATGGGCAACAGAAAATAATTGTGGTGGAGCTAATGATTTTACTATAAATTATGCTCAGTTTAAAAAATTATTTTAATTAAAGAAAAGGTAGCTATTCTGTACAAGTGAAAAGCTATTTTATTGTGCTTCTGTTTCTTTAATGTCAGATATACGGATTACATTTTTAATGAAATATGTAATAACTGGATGTGGAATATCTTCTGTAGAATTAATTTGAGGACAAAACATAGTAAATAAAAAGAATGGGTGTGACTTTAGTTTAATAATTTCTGGGTCAAAATATTGATTTCTCGCTCCAATTTCAAAATCTTCAGCTAATATATCTGAATATTGAGGTAAAATGGAATAGCGTGATGACGTATATTCAACGCCCCCTCTGTGAATATACAATTTATCACATTCTGATGAAAATTTGTCTAAATTAATTTGAGAAAATTGATTTCCACTAAGTAAATTATCTGATATGATTTTCTCTGATTTCAAATCAAATCCTTTCATTTCAAAATGATATTGGATTAATAATTTAAAAACCTCACCAGTTCCTAAAATAGGAATATCAAATGCTTCTAATGTTTTTAAAATTGATGCAAAATAAAAAGGCTTTAAGTAAGGGCCAGGTGCTATAAAAACACCATTATATATATCAGTGAAATTCTCTAAGTCTTGTTCGCAAAATTCTTGTTCACTAAACCAAAAAAAGTTGATAGGGTGATCTAAAACCTTTTCAACATGTTGAATAGCTTTATTGGTCGCATTATGTGAATGATAAGCGAAATTATAATTTCCAATGATTGCTATTCTAATTGTTTTTTCCATGATTTAGGATGCTAATCCCATCACAATTTAATAAAAAAAAGGAGATTTGAAAAAATCTCCTTTAATTATATAAATTTTTATTCTCTCTTGAATGATGTTTTCATTACACCATTTTCTAAACAAACAGTATCACTGTTATCAAATTTAATTAAAGGACAATTAAATATTGCTCTAAATTTCATGTAATTTCCGGTTTGATCAGAATCACTTGCCATTGTAGTATAAACAAAGTCAATACCTGAACAAAACAAAGTTGTATCACTTTGCCATAAATCACCATTAGGATCTGTCCATTTAATGGAAACACCATTACTGTTTAGTGCATCACTAATATAGTAATCTGGGTTTAAATTGTTTTCAAAATAAGCTTTCCATTCTTCAACAGTTGGAAAGTTTGAGCCATCATCTACCCATTCTAGAGTTCTCATTTCTAATTCAATACCTTCAGTAAATCCAGCACCTTGAATGATTGGCTGTGAAACTTTTGTAGAATACCTTGCTGTTGATGTTCCTGTGGTAATCGTTTTAGTATTATCATACGTACAAGAATCAACATATTCGTATGCAATTCCATCAACAGTAGCATTACAAGAACACTCTAAATCTGCAACTTGTAATGGTGGTGGAATAACTTCATGCTGGTTATTACAAGAGATTGCTCCCAATAACAATCCAGCTCCCAACAGTGTAAATAGTTTATTCATAATAATTTAATTTAGTATAAAAGTACAATTTTTTACTGAATTATACGAATGAATTGTTATTTAGTTGCTTTTACGACACCATTTTTAGTGATTTTTTTGAAACAGATAACTCTAAACTTTTTAATGGTAAATATTTTTCTTTAGCTAAGTTGAATATGGTTGCTTCCAATTCTATCTCGCCTGAAAACAATAATTTTGATAATCCTGTTAAAGTAATAAAACCCAAAACAAATGAATTAAATTTAACTATATACACTATATCTCCTGTTAATCTTTCTTCTGTAAATTCTAAATTTAATTTGGTGCCTACTGACAGTAAGTGGTAAACATAAATCATATCAAATGATGTTAACTGTTCTACTTTTACTACTGACTTTGCCTTAAAAACATCAGAATTGGGTTGATTAATAAAATTAAATAGTTTCATAATTTTACGCGCTTATTTGTTTGACTTGATTGTTAAAATTAAAATTTTGTAATAGCACATCTTGGTTAGAGTTTCCAAAATTATACTCTACTAATTCAGTACCATCTTCTAACATAAAACACGTAATTTCTGACGAATTAATTTCAAATCCATTGTTCGATATTTTAGATAAAATTCTGTTTAAATCACTTTGTGTAATTATCAGTGTTGTGTCAATTGTTTTAGACTTAAAAATCAGTAAACATTTTAATTCAACACTATTATCTCCTTTTTCGTATGAAATTTCTTTAATAATAATGTTTTTGTAAATCGATAGTAACTTTTTCATAATGTATAATTTTTAATTACAGTACAATGATATGGCAGCAGAACGTAATCAATTTACGTTGTGAAAAATAAAGTTATATTTTATAACAAAAAACAGAATTATAGTTAAATTTAGCATTCACAAAAATCAAATTAAACGATAGTATGAAAAACATATTAGTAATTGGAGCAGGGCTTTCTGCTTCTTCAATGATTAGATATTTTACTCAAAACGCAAAAAAAGAAAATTGGAAAATTAAAGTTGGAGATCGTGACGGTGAATTAGCTAAAATGAAAGTAGGTAGCTGCGAACAAGCTGAAGGATTTGCTTTCAACGCCCTAGATATTACCGAAAGGCAACCTTTAATTGAATGGGCAGACCTAGTTGTTTCAATGTTACCCGCTAGATTTCATATTGATGTTGCTAAAGACTGTGTTGCTTTTAAAACCAATTTAATTACACCGTCTTATATTTCTCCCGAAATGAAAGCTTTAAATGAAGCTGCTAAAGAAGCCGGTATTATTATTATGAACGAAATTGGTGTTGACCCAGGAATTGATCACATGTCAGCCAAAAAAATATTAGATGAAATTGAAGATAAAGGAGGTAAAATGCATATTTTTGAATCCTTTACAGGTGGATTAATTGCACCTGTGTCTGACAATAACCCTTGGAACTATAAATTAACATGGAACCCTAGAAACGTTGTCTTGGCAGGACAAGGAGGAGCCGCTAAATTTATTCAAGAAGGAAAATATAAATACATTCCATATTCAAAATTGTTTAGAAGAACAGAAATTATTAAAATTGATGGTTATGGCGAATTTGAAGGCTACGCCAATCGTAATTCATTAAAGTATCGCGAAATCTACGGGTTAGAGGATATCCCTACAATATATAGAGGAACATTTAGACGTAAAGGTTTTTCAAAAGCATGGAATGTATTTGTTCAATTAGGTGCAACTGACGACTCTTATACCTTAGAAGGAAGTAAGGACATGACTAAACGAGATTTTATTAATTCATTTTTACCTTTTCATCCTTACGATTCAGTTGAATTAAAATTAAGATACCAATTACGCATTGACCAAGATGATATTATTTGGGATAAGTTGGTTTGGTTGGGCATTTTTGAAGATGAAAAATTTGACTTTAAAGAGGATGTAACTCCAGCTCAATTTCTGCAAAAAATTGTAGAAGAAAAATGGGTTTTAGAATCGCATGATAAAGATATGATTGTGATGTGGCATAAATTTGTTTATAAATTAAATAATGAGTTTCATGAAATCAATTCTTCTATGGTGTCAATTGGAGAAGATCAAACTTATACAGCAATGAGTAACACGGTTGGATTACCCGTTGCAATTTGTGCTAAAATGATTTTAAACGACACCATTACAGTTAAAGGAGTTCATTTACCAATACAAAAAGAGATTTATGAACCAATTTTAAAAGAGTTGGCACACTACAATATTAAATTTATTGACCAAAAGATTGTGCCACCGGTACTATATGGTGAAAATTAATTTTTATAGATTTTTATTAAAGGGTATTTATATAAAAATAAATTAGTATATTTGCCCACCCTTTTAGGGAAACGGTCACGTGGCCGAGTGGCTAGGCAGAAGTCTGCAACACTTTGTACGGCGGTTCGAATCCGTCCGTGACCTCACTAAAAAGTCTTAACGTAAGTTAAGACTTTTTTGTTTGTAAAAATCTTTGGTTGCAACCCTGAAAAAGTATAGCAAGTGTATAAAGAGAAGTGGGGTATTGATAATAATTAAAAAGGAAGGCGATACTATAGTTCTTACAAATTTAGCAGCTATTTTTTTTAGACCTGAACTGTTTTTTTAACTTTTGCTTTAATCCTTTAATATTATCTTTAGCAAATAGATTGAAACTGATCAAAAAAATTAACGCTAAAAATTTATTCATGTTCCATATATAAGAATTTAATTTTTTCTTAAAAAGTGTTAATTTTTAAAAACAGTTACCATGGTAACTATTTTTGTGTTATATTTGTTGCAAATAAATTTAAAAACATAAAAATGAAAAGAGTATTTTTAATATTACCAATCGCATTAATGACTTTAGCAGTATCATGTGGAAGTGAAGAAACAGAAGTGCATGAAGATGCAATTGTTGCTGAAAATGTAGCATCTAAAGATTATGACATTTCAACAGACGAAAGTGTTGTAAATTGGAGTGCAGAAGGAGTTGGTCATGGACATAACGGAACAATAGCCGTAAAATCTGGAAGTTTTACAATGAAAGACGACAAAATTGAATCAGGTGAAATTGTAATTGATATGCCGTCTATTAATATCTTATCGATTGAAGATGAAGAAGAAAAAGGAAAATTATACGGACATTTAACAACTGGAGACTTTTTTAGTGTTGAAGAATTTCCAACGGCAACTTTGATTATCACAGACGGTTCAGATATGAACAATGTTAAAGGTGATTTAACGATTAAAGATAAAACAAATGAAGTGACATTTGCTTTGTCAACGGCTGAAGAAAATGGGAAATTGACTTTAACCACTCAATTGTCTGTCGACAGAACTAAATACGGAATTATTTATAGCTCAGGGAACTTTTTTGAAGACTTAGGAGATCATTTAATTGATGATAATTTTGATTTTGACATCACTATAGTCACAAAATAGATTATAAGTAATTTTGGTTGAGCCCAGTTCATTATTTGAACTGGGCTTTTTTTGTGATAAATTTCAGTCTGTTTTACTACAATCACTCTTGTAAAATTGAGTATTTTTGCATAAAATAGTTGATTATGAAATTGAGATTAATTGTGTTTGCTGCCATTACCCTAACCGGAATTATTATTGCGGGGTTTATGATAAAAAACAAAAAAGCCAATGAAAATTCAACTGAGTATAGAGAAAAACATAACAATATTTTAAAAGTAATAAATCCTTATGATGTAAATAAAGATTTAGTGGATGATTCTATACAATTAGTGAGAACAGGACACACCATAGCCGATTTTAAATTTGTGAATCAGTATGAGGATTCAATTACACAAAACAATTTTAAAAATAAAATATATGTTACAAACTTCTTTTTTACCACTTGTGGGTCTATTTGTCCAAAAATGAATGCCCAAATGAAACGAGTACAAGAAGAATTTATAAATGACGATTGGTTAAAATTAATGAGCCATACTGTTTGGCCAGAGGGTGATTCTGTTTCTAGATTGTACAATTATTCACTTAATTATAACGACCCAAATAAACCAAATAAATGGTGGTTTGTAACAGGTACAAAACAAGACTTATACACCATGGCACGCACGTCTTATTTGGTTGTGCCTGACGAAAACGATCCCAACTATGAACACGGTACAGAGTCCGATTTTATTCATACCGAAAACTTTGCACTAATTGATCCCGATAAAAGAATTAGAGGTATGTATGACGGTACAAGCCCTGATGAAGTGTCAGATTTAATTAAAGACATTTACGATTTAAAAAGAGAATACGGATTTTAAGACTTTATAGCTTATATCCTATTGAAAATATAATTGGAATATTTGGTTGTAAAAGTTTCATAAATGCACTATAACCACGGACGTTTTGATAGTATGCAATTTTTATGTTGGCAGATAAAGATTGTGTAAAGTAATACCCAATACCAACCTCAACAAACGGAATTAATTTAAACTGTTTTAAAAATGTAGATTCTCCTTGGGTTAAATCTTGGAATGTTGTTTGTTCTCCTCTTTTTAGTAAAATATGTGGATTTAGCCCAATTGAACTAAAAATTTTAAAATTAGAACTGTCTTTATTTATAAAATTTATCCCATAAGATATTGGAATTTGTAAATATAAAGCGTTTACTGTTGTTTTAATCGGTAAACTAAGGTCTGGATAAGTATTACCAACCAAATTGTTAAATTTTGCACTATAACTTAAAGTTGAAAATTCTAAATTAGCTGTGAGCATACTTTTATTGTTGTAAAAACGTGTTATGCCTCCTCCATATAATAGGCCTTTTTCATTTTCAAAATGAACAGCAAACTCTTCATAACCTGAAATATTATAATTATTTACACCTAAATTAAAATTAATTTGGTAGTCTGCTGTTTGAGCAAAAGATGTACTACTTAAAAGAAATAATATGACAATAAATTTCATTAGTTTTGAATTACAATTTTTTGTTTTAAAATAATTTCCTCTGATTTTGTAATAACATTAACAAAATAAATACCTGAGGCTAATTCTGCTGAATAAATGTTTGTAAAATTATCCTGTAACACAATTTGACCCATTGCATTTGTAATTATGACATTATAAAATTCATTTGAATTATTATTATTTATTAGGGTAAAACTATTTTGTTTTGTTACAATTAACTCAATTGGTGTATCTGGGTTATAAATAATTAGACCTGCATTTTGTACATAAAGTTGTCTTTGCATGCTTTCAACATTTCCACAATCGTCATATATTATTAATACTGAGTAACCTGGTAAACCATCAGGCATATATTCCGGTGCATACCAAGGTGTATCGCCTTCAATTTCACCTTGCCAATTTAAACAAGTATTATCAGAAGTTATATTGCCTTCTTCATAGTACAAAAGTGTACCCCAGCTATGATTGACACTAAATTTTTTCCATTTATTATCTAAATTTGGTGTAGCAGGCGAATTAAACTCTGTTATATTAGAACCTGTAAATTCAAATAATAGCTGTTGCAAAGGGTCAATGCTGTTATCAGAATCTTCACCACACCCTTTTGGTTGATTTTCATCTATCCATATTTTAACCTCAGCATTTGTATTAAAAAAAAACTCCATATAATACATTTTATTTGAAAACAAACAAGTTCCTTCAAAGCATCCTTTTAATGTTGTTATCAATACCTCATGATCATTTATGTTTTCTTCTCTCCCTCCCCTTCCATAATATTGTCCTCCATGGCGACTATATTCAGTTGAATTCCCAAAATATCCATATTTTAAGAGGTCTGCTGTTGGTACAGACGGTTTGTTAATCCCTCCACAGGTAAAATTTCTTTTTAGCGGATGTGTCCATTCTGCAATTACTCCCCAGTAATCTTCAATATACTCCATACTTCCTATCCCTTCTGGTAAACATTCACCTTTGTTGTTATTCGAACTTACTGGTGGAGGATAAGTATTTACGTTCTCAAAACTGTAATTTGACACTAAATTTTTCCATATTCCCTGTGAAAATGAAATATTTGAATAAGCTAATAAAAATACAATTAAAATTTTTCTTAACATAAGTCAAATATTATATAAAAAATTTAATCCAATCATGGGTATATGGTAAAATTGAAGTTGAAAATCAGGAAGTAATAAAGCATTATATATAATAAACCCATTTAGCCCAGCATTTAAGCCGAATGTAAAGTGTGTTTTTTGCATTTCATATCCTATTAAATAAGAGGTAAAATAGGCTTCAATTTTCTCATTTTTTAATTTAAAACTAAAATCAGAAGTATAGTTTTTAGGTTCTATATAAATTCCAGCACCTGTTGTAATCGTAAAGTTATGTTTTTTACCGTAAGCATATTTAAAAAATAAACCTTGACTAATTAATAAAGGAGATGGGAGCTTAAACACACTCGCCTTAAACACTCCCCCTATTTGATGTTTATTTTTAATTTTTACAAATTGATAATTTAATGAGTAGGGATATAATCCTCCCCCCAACTCCACCCCAACACTATGCTGTGACTTCCATTTTTGAGTGTTTAAGCTATCGCTTTGCGCAAAAACAATGGAGCTTGTTACTAAAACGTATAATATTAACAGTATTTTATTCATAATAATTACTACGACTAACCAAAAAAAGGTTTTGCATTAGCAAAACCTTTTTTAAATATATTAAGTGTATTAATTTTACTTATTTAAACATTTTAACTCTAACAGCTGTTGGTCCTTTTTGTCCCATTTCAACTTCAAAATTAACTTTGTTGTTTTCAACAATTTCAAAATCACAATTGTTAATGTGAACAAATAAACTTTCGCTTGTTTCTGAATCTTTAATAAATCCGTAACCTTTTTCTGAATTAAAAAATGTAACAATTCCAACTCTAATCGGATCCATTTCTGGTAAATCTTCTCTTTTTGGAACACCAATTTGAATGTTTTCGGCTTTAATAATTTTCTTTTTTACTGTTGGGTCTGGTGGCGTGTCAACAATTTGACCATTTTCATCCACATAAGCCATCATATCTTCAAGACCGTTTTTTTTCCCCTCCTCTTTTCTAGCAAGTTTTTTTGCTTCTTTTTCTTTTCTCTTCTTCTCCTTTTTGTTTCTAACTTCTTTTTTACCGAAAGTTTCTTGTGATCTAGCCATATATAATTTAAACTTTTTTACAAAAGTAATAAAATTTTACAATATAAATGTTATAAACCCCTAAAAATAAGGATTAAGCTAGTATTTCATTAACGTTTGAGCGTATTTTTTGACTTAAATTGTCTGTAGGTAAATCATTTTCATCATTTCCAAAAGGGTCTTCAATTTCTTCAGCTAATATTTCCATACTCACCAAAACATAAAATACAAACACGGCAACAAATGCCGAATAATACCCAAAACTTGGCACAAATGATAATGGTAATGTTGTCACAAAAGCAAAAATAAATTTCTTTAAAAATGAGCTATACGAATAGGGTATAGGTGTATTTTTTATGCGCTCACAAGCCCCTGTAATATCCGAAAATGTTTTGAGGTTAACGTCTAAAGATAAAAACTCCTCTTGGGTTAATTCCCCATTTTGTTTCATGGTGTGCAATCGGGTGTACATTTGTTTTGCAATAAAAGACGTCTTGTGTTCTATATGTTTTATATCTTCAATTTCCTTTGGAGTCAAATCTAATTCTTGTAACAAAACGCCTTCTCGTAAATGCTCTTTCATAGCAAATGCATAATTGGGTATCATTCGCGCAAAAAACAATTCATTTTCTCTATTGGTTGTCATAGAACCAATTTTAATGGCAAGATTTCGAGAATTATTGACCAATTCACCCCATTTTTTACGGCCTTCCCACCAACGGTCATAAGCTGTATTGGTTCTAAACACTAATAGTAAAGACAAAACAAAACCAACTAAGGCAAATACGTCTTTTAATTTTGCAAGATTTGTTAAATTTTCTTCACTTACAAATTTCAACATTAAAAATGCCAATAAGCAGGTAAAAGCACCTATATATAATAGCTCTTTCCAAATCACAATAAATGTGTCGCTTTTATGAAAAGCAAATATGTGTCTAAACCAAAATTTTGGATTGTATCTAATCATTAATTTTTTTTATTCGACTAATTTAGACTTAACATTTTATTTAATATTCATTATTATGTAATTATTTTTAAAACAAATAGGATTTCCCATTTAACTTTATCAATTTTGTGACAATGTTAAAGCTAAAAAATAAGTTAATACGGTTATTTAGAATTTTACGCGCGACTTACTTTAGAAAGTTAATTCACCTCACACGAAAAATTATTTTACCCGGTTTTGAAGGTGTCTCTATTTGGGAAATATTAGTGTTTTTTGTGTGGTCAATTCGTAAAGGATTAATCGGGACAAGAGCCTCATCATTGGCCTTTCATTTTTTTCTAGCATTAATCCCCTTTAGTTTAGCCCTGGTTATATCAAGCGCGTATGTTCCTTTTTTTGATTTAAGAACAGACATTATTCCCATTCTTAAAGGTATTGTGCCAGAAGCATTGATTAAAGGGTTTATTGACAGTTTAGACGATTTAGAAAATTCAACCGTAAACTCAATGATTTCTGGAGGTTTTTTAATGGCTATATTTTTTATTTCAAATGGATTCAGAGTCATGATTCAAGCCTTTAACAGCTCTAAAATAAATTTTGATAAGCGGTCGTGGTGGTCAACAAGGCTAGTGTCACTTGGCTTGGTTGTAGGTTTTTTATTCTCAATATTAATTATGTTTTTATTTATTGTTTGGGAAAGAAAATTATTACTTGTTTTAAGTGACGAAATGGATTTTATACTTAATAATTTTAACCTTATTTTCTACGGATTTGCATTTTTAATTATTGGCGCAATTTTGTATTTTTCAATTTCATTTCTATTCTATATCGGTCCTTCAAAACAATCAACATTTAAGTTTATGTCTGCCGGATCAACACTTACTACATCATTAATGATACTTATTTTCTTAGGTTATTCCTATTATGTTTCCAATTTTGCGCAATATAATGACCTTTATGGTTCGGTGGGGACAATTATTATTGTATTGCTTTGGATATACCTAAATGCCTATGCCTTACTTATCGGTTTTGAATTAAATGCAAGTATTCATGGGGCAATTATGAAGAGAAAATCATTAAAAAACTAAGATTTAGAATGGCAATAATTAGCGAAAATTTTGTTTTTTTAATAAAATTGACTTCCTACCTTTGACCCGAACATATTTTTGTTCATAGGGGTTTTTATTTATCCTCATCCTTTAATTAGGGTGAGGATTTTTTTTTAATCCTTAATTCTATAATTATTGCAGCTTTGGTTTTTTAGGGCAATCCCAAAATGTTAACCCATTTTGGTCGGGCTTTCCATTTTAGCAATTTATTTTACATGAATCTTCATTAGTTTTTTAATTGGCTTCCGGTGGTCGCCATTAAAAATCAAATTCAGCTAAAATTTAAAATAAATGGGCTGCCATTTCAATCCCTATTGCAAATAAATAGTCCCCTAAAATCTAACTTTAAACCTTAGTATTCACACAGTTTTTATCGCTTAAATAATTTAAACGGTACATATTTACGTTTAAAGTGTGTGTTTTTACTATTTTCAAGTAAAGTCTTATGCAACACCAACAAATTAGGATGTCAATAATGTGTTTTATTATGATTTTATAATCCAATATTCATATTGTATTTTTGACCCGAACATGTTTTTGTTCATAGGGGTTTTTATTTTATCCTCATCCTTTAATTTGGGTGAGGATTTTTTTTATCTTTACACCAAACTAACAAAATTTAATAATGAAAAAGAATATTATAGTATTAGGATTGCTAAGTGTATTTGCAATTTCTTGTGGAGAAAACACAGACGAGCATTCAGATGATAAAGTTGAAGAAAAAGTTGAGGTTTGTACTTATGCATATAATCCTGGATCTACAACCGTAGGTTGGACAGCTTTTAAGTTTACCGAGAAAAAAGGCGTAAGTGGTGTTTTTGATCAAGTTGATGTTTTAATTGCTAATAATTCGGAAGATATGCTACAAACATTATCGGGGGCAAGTTTTACAATTCCTGTTTCGTCAATTAATTCTGAAAACCCTGAGCGGGATTTAAAATTACAAAACTCATTTTTTGGAACAATGGAAGCAACCGAAATTATTTCAGGACTTGTAAAGTCTATTGATAATGAAAATGCAACTGTAGAAATTTCAATGAATGGAATTTCAAAAGATTACAATGGAACCGTTGTTGTTGAAGGTGAAAAAGTAAACTTTACTACAACAATTAATATGGTGGATTTTGAAGCACAAAGTTCTGTTGATTCTTTAAACATTGTTTGTGGTGATTTACATACCGGTGAAGATGGAATCAGTAAATTATGGTCTGAGGTTGATATTAATGTTGAAACAACTTTAGTAAAAGAATGTAAATAATACTTTATTAATCAATAAAATTTAAAAGCCTGTTTAATCAGGCTTTTTTTGTGCCCTAAACTATCTCCGTTTACAAATTTCATCCGGCACATTTTAATGCTCTAAACGACTTGCCTTCAATTTTACTTTTTACCCAAGTAGCAAAGTCAAAATAATCAAATACAATTTGTTCAAAATGGTCATTTTTTAAAGCAAATAATTCTTTTTCAATCGGAATTAAAATATCCTCTAAATCAAATTGATTTATATCTGATTTTGAAATTTTTGTGATCGCTTTTAAAAATAATTCTTCAAACTTAAACATTCGGTTCCTACCTTTTATATAGCGCTTAGTAGAATTTAGGGCATAAGGTAAAAAACGCATATTCTTCATTTCAAAATGTAAAATCAAGTTTATAATTTGTGCAAAACAATAAATATCTTGCTTTTTGTCAATCCCTTCTGAATTTAAAATTTTTGTAATCCAATTTAAGGCTTCTTCATACTTTTCTAAAGACAAATACACAATAGCAACTTTAAAATCTATATACGCTTTTCTAACATTGTTAATTTGATTGCCATACTTTTGGTACCCTATTTCTATTGCAGGAATCAACTCTTCAGCACCTTCAAAATCTAATTGTTCAATTTTTAAAAATAACTCTAAACTGTATATGCTCGAAAAATATTTAATATCTAAATCTGTTGTAGCAGTATAATTTTTTGATTCAGGAATTGATTTTAATTCAGACAAAAATTTAATACCTTCTTCATATTTTTTAAGTTTAGTTGCTATGTAAATAAGGTTTGTAATAATTGAAAAATGCGTATTTGGACTGTCGTCAAATAAATGGGCATTGTTTTCTACAATAGATTTGCTATTTATGATGTGCTTATAACTTAACTCTAAATCATTTATTGAAAAATAATAAGCACTATAAATGTGGTGGTATAAATATTGAATTTTACTTGAACTTTTTGTCACTTCTATAGATTCTATTTTATATACAATCTTTTTAAGACTTTTTACTTCTTCAACTGACCTGATGTTACCCGTTTTATTAATGCCGTGAAATAATAAACTCTTAGTGTTCCATAATTGTTGGTATTTCTCAATTTCCTTTATAATTAATGTTTCTTCTTTAAATAAGGTTTGCAATTGATTTTGCTTTACGTCAGAATACATTTCTTTCTCGATAAGTTTTTTTTGTTTATTTTTGATTTCTAGCAATAAAATATTTTTACCGTGTTTAATGGTCAATTTTTCAGCTGATAGCAGCATTTTTTCAGCCTGATTGTATAGCCCTTTATTAAATAATATATCAGAACTATGAATTGTCCGGTATATTTGTGAATCTATCGAATTTGTTGAATAGTATAAATCTAAGCTTTTTAAAATATGTGTATAAAGCCGCCCTTTAGTGATAGAAAAACGATTTAAAAACGATTCGCCTTTAAATGCACTAAAAATTTTATCTTCATTATAGCTTTCCATTTTTTCAATAAAATCAAATAAAGAAATATAGTTATTTTGTTCTCCTATCGTATGGCGAGATGAGTATAATTTAAAATACCTTTTTTCTGTTTTGTTTAAACTTCTTATGAGTTCATAAAGATTGTTTGATTTTTTATTTGACATAAGGTGTAAATTTGGGTTTTACCTAAAGTTAAAGGTTTTAGGTGTGGAGTCTAAAGTAAAAATCGGCAAGTGTAACTTTTATTGACTCAAGTGACTATTTTTTCTCTTTCTTGAAAATTGATTTATACAACTCTCCAATACTTATGCTTAATCCTATTGTATAAAAAGGTGTGTTAAATGCATTTCTTATTTCTGGAACTGTATTATAAGTAAACCGATAGCCAAACATCACCCTAGGTGCAAGCCAAGTAAAAATATA
>Ga0316206_1001795_pt1 | contig 16980 bp, 14 predicted proteins | sample 6monthpyrite_MG_FD_204942 | JGI IMG/M metagenome (GOLD analysis project Ga0316206, IMG submission 204942) | Microbial mat bacterial communities from mineral coupon in-situ incubated in ocean water Damariscotta River, Maine, United States -... | ecosystem: Environmental > Aquatic > Marine >... | reverse complement strand
CAAGGTCGGTAATCAGTAATGCATAAGCAACAAGAGAGCCCGCACCTGAGCCTCGACCCGGACCAACGGGTATCTCATTATCTTTGGACCACTGTATAAAATCGGCAACGATCAGAAAATAACCCGGAAAACCCATGGTGTTAATAACACCCAATTCAATATCCAGGCGCTCATAATAAGGTTTGCGTCGCTCAGCTGCATTTTCTGAATCAGGAGGCACAATGAGTTCGAGCCGTTTCTCCAGACCTTCTTTAGACACCCTTATAAAGTAAGACTCAATTGTGTCGCCTTCGGGTACCGGGAAGTTAGGCAGGAAGCTTTCACCCAGACGAACATCCAGACTACAGCGCTGAGCAATTTCAACCGTATTTTGTAAAGCTTCAGGAATATCAGCAAACAGCTCACACATTTCTTCCTCTGTGCGTAAATACTGCTGATCACTATATAATTTTTGTCGACGAGGATCATCCAGCGTTCTACCATCTGTAATACAAACTCTCACCTCATGACTGTCAAACTCTTCAGTCTTCAAAAACCTGACATCGTTTGTGGCAACTACCGGTGTATTTGTGGTCATTGCCAGACTCACTGCAGCATGTAGATATTCCTCTTCGCCTTCCCTTCCGGTACGTTGTAATTCCAGATAAAACCGCTCAGGAAAAATATTCTGCCAGGCTTTAAGTAATGCTTCTGCCTGCATCTGATTTCCCGATAATAATGCTCGACCAACATCACCTTCACGACCTCCCGAAAGTACAATAATTCCTCCACTCAATTCTCTCAGCCAGTCAACTTCGATCATGGGAATTCCACCATGCTGACCATCAAGATAACCACGTGAAATAAGCTGGGTAATATTAAGGTAACCTTCGTTGTTCTGGCATAACAAAACCATGCGTGATGGCTTCTCTGTTTCAACTGCCGGGCGCACCCAGATGTCGACACCGATGATAGGTTTAATACCTGCAGCCATGGCAGCCCGATAAAATTTCACCATAGCAAAAAGGTTAGATTGATCGGTTAAAGCGATAGCTGGAATATTTTGATCAGCAGCGGTTTTCATCAAAGGCTTGATGCGAACCACACCATCCACTAATGAATATTCTGTATGCAGGCGTAAGTGTATAAATCGCGGATTCATTTAGTATATAATCTACTTTAAATATATTATGTAAGTTATTGTTTTAAAAGGACTGATGGTCAATGTTTTTTATATGTAATTATTGAATCCATTATGAAACAGAAACCCATGACTAACAATCACTAATCACCATTTACCACTATTATTTGTTTTAGGTGGATTTAATTATGGGTATTTTCCCACTTTAGAGGTAAAAGTAATGAAAAACAGGTTCAAATTAACCACTTTTTCTTTTAATGCTTTACCGAGCTGATCAGACGGACTTTCAGGTTGCGCTCACAGCAGATAACCAGATTAACTAACCAATGTAAGATATTGATATTTAATGAATTACCAACTTAATGTTAATACTAACTAAACATAAAGAAAGAACATACTGGCTGTTTAATCCAAAGTTAAAACACTTCTCCATCGGGGAAAGGTCACCGCTTTTTGGTGCCCTGTCCCCTGTTGTGATGCCATCAAGAGTATTACAGAGTCGGTACTCTACACTGTCAGCTCTCGGTGGTATGGATTAAGGGGACAGAGCTCAAAAAACGAGTTCTTTCCCCGATGGAGAGTGCCTTAACAGGGCAAAATATTTGATATATTAGAGTCTAAAAAAGGCAAAAACCCAGATAAAATAGCCCGGGTATTTACACTGTAACCAGATGGTTTATTAGCCTGTCGACCGCTGGATTTACCTCATGGGACAGTACAAAAAACGCGACCTTTCCTCGAGGGAGATGTGCCTGAACTGGATAAAATATTTGAAATATTAGAGCCTAAAATAGGCCCAAATTTAGATGGAATTGCTTGGATATCTACACTGAAATCCAGATAATTTACGCCTCCAGCAAACGCCTTACAGGGCCAAAAGTTTTACGATGTTCAGGGCACGGACCGTGCTCTTCGAGCAATGCCATATGAACTTTTGTGGGGTAACCTTTATGCCTGTCAAATTCATATTGAGGATATAACTTATGCAAATCCAGCATCTGTTTATCGCGTTCAACTTTAGCCAGAATAGATGCAGCAGCTATCGATTGTACTCTGGCATCACCCTTCACAATGGCTTCTGCTTTACACCTTAAATCGGGTAATTTATTACCATCAATCAGGGCAAAATCTGGCTCTATTATGAGCCCCTCAATCGCCTTTTTCATGGCTAGCAAACTGGCCTGCAGGATATTAATTTCATCAATAACCTCTGGCTCAATAGACGAAATGGCCCAGGCTTTCGCATGTTCTTTTATCTCCTCTGCCAGCAGTTCACGCTTTTTAGGAGTGAGCTTCTTTGAATCATTTAAACCCGCGATTGGCTGCAATTCATCAAGAATAACAGCAGCCGCTACAACCGAACCAACCAGTGGTCCCCTGCCCGCCTCATCTACACCCGCGATCAATTTATAATCACTAAGGTCAATATCAATGTCGTCAATCATGTTTTCCGGTACAATCCATCTGCTTAAATAAACAATGGATAATACAGAGTTGCTCATCCAGTGGGCAAGATATATAACATTAAAAACGTTAAATATGCCCTATAAAACACTCTGTCAAACCAACCACAAAAGATAACCAAGCCAATAATGAAAAGAATAATGATCAGTGCCGGAGAAGCATCCGGTGATATGCATGCTGCCAATATCTTAAAAGCCTTACATGCGATGGATGCAGACATTGAATTTTATGGCATGGGCAGTCAACAGTTGCGTGATGCTGGCGCTGAGCTTTTAATTGATTGTTCAGATATTGCCGTGGTTGGCCTGGTAGAAGTTTTATTCCATTACCGCAAAATAATGAAAGCCCTTAACACCTTACGTGAATCATTACGTAATGATCCGCCAGATCTGCTGGTGCTGGTTGATTATCAGGAATTTAACTTCAAACTCGCTGAAACAGCTAAAGAACTGGGTATTAAGGTTCTGTTTTATATAAGTCCTCAGGTTTGGGCCTGGCGCCAACACCGGGTTCACAAGATTGGTAAAATCATAGATATGATGGCTGTTATTCTGCCATTTGAAGAAAAGTTCTATAAAGAAGCCAATGTTCCGGTTCGTTTTGTAGGCAACCCTCTCACCGATAAAACCCACCCAGATAAAGATCTACAGGCCTGCTTTAGTGAATATGGATTAAACAATTCTGAAAAAGTAGTTGGTTTATTTCCCGGTAGCCGTCGTGGTGAAATTAAACGCGTGTTACCCATACAGCTTGCGGCAGCCGATAAATTACTTAAAGACAAACCCAACCTGCAATTTATACTTCCCATCGCCAGCACCTTAAACGAAGAGCTATTCACTAGTTATCTTGAGAATTATAAACACCTTAATATAAAACTGGTAAAAGACCTGCCCTACAATGTAATGCAATGCTGTGATGCGATAATTACTGCATCTGGAACTGCAACACTAGAAATAGCATTAATGGGTATTCCAAATTGTATCGTTTATAAAATAGCGACTATTTCATATCTGATATTACGTCAGCTGGTAAAAATAAAACACATTGGCCTTGTGAATATCGTAGCTGAAAAATACATAATAAAAGAATTTTTACAGTTTGATGCAAAACCCCAGTTAGTAGCCGACGAGATTAATTTGATTTTAGATAATGAAACATATCGTAAAAATATGATTACAGAATTAAATGCAGTTCAAAACAAACTGGGTAAAACAGGTGGTATAAATAATATGGCTGAATTGATTTTGGAGATGTTAGATTAGTTTTATTTCAGTGACCTTTTACCACCTCGTTCCCACGCAGGAGCGTGGGAACGAGGTGAATGACAGATTCTCATAAACTGAAAGAGCTTGCACTGTTCAGGCACATCTCCCTCGGGGAAAAGTCTCGTTTTTTGAGCCCTGTCCCCTTAACCCATACCACTATGCCCTGATAGTGTCGTGAATCGAGTCCGTAAAACTCTTGGTGGTATGGGTTAAGGGGACAGAGCGGGAAAGATGCTCTTTCCCCGAGGGAGACGAGCTTTAACAGGGCAAAAAAATCGTTATATAAACTGAAAACTACCGCTAATGACTAGTTGAAGCCCTAAACTTTAACGAACAATTCCTCGTTCAGAATTGACAATAAAGTCAGCCATACACTTCACTTCAGGATACTGACTGATTAAATCTGCCGCTTCTTCCATAGCCTGTTCTCTGGGTTTTTTAGAACGAACCATTATTTTATAAGCGTTGACTATAGCGCGTATAACCTCATCGCTACAGCCACTACGTTTTAAACCCACTTTATTAATGCCACCCGCTTTACCGTAATTACTGGCAACAACTACATAGGGCGGCACATCCTGATTTATGATCGAGCCCATACTGGTAAAAGCCTGGTTACCAATTTTTGTAAACTGATGAACAAGCGTAAAACCACCTAAAATAGCATGATCACCCACTTCAACATGACCCGCACAGGAGGCTGAATTTGCAAAAATAATATGATTACCAATTTGACAGTCATGGGCGATATGCACATATGCCATAAGCAAATTATTATTACCTATGCGAGTAACACTACAACCATCATCTGTGCCACGTGAAATAGTTACATTTTCACGAATAGTATTTTCATCACCAATTTCAAGATAAGATGTTTCACCAGAGTATTTTAAATCCTGCGGTTCTTCACCTACCGATGCAAACTGGAATATTTTATTATTTTTGCCAATTTTTGTTGGTCCATTAATAACCACATGAGGTCCGACCCAGGTACCAGAATCAATTTCAACATCAGCGCCAATTACACTATAAGGGCCGATGCTTACGTCATCAGCGATTTTGGCAGTTGCATCTATAATTGCGGTTTGGTGAATCATCTATAAAAGCTCATTTTTTATTATGATTAATTATTTTTAGGCTGGTCTTTCAGTAGCTGCACACATAATAGTAGCGCTCGCTGCTAACTCACCATCCACTAATGCTTTACAGTTAAACTTCCAGATAGAACGCATTTTTTTAACTAACTCAACCTCTAACGTTAGCACATCACCTGGAACCACCTGTCTTTTAAAACGCGCTCCATCTATACCTACAAATAAATATAAGGTGTCTTCTTCCGGGTTTTCATCCATTGTTTTAAAACCCAGCAAGCCAGTAGCCTGAGCTAATGCCTCCATAATTAAAACACCTGGCATAACAGGATAATCAGGAAAGTGACCCTGGAAAAAAGGTTCGTTAATGGTGACATTTTTTACAGCGGTTAAGGTTTTTCCTACTTCATAGTCGAGCACTTTATCGACAAGTAGAAATGGATAGCGATGCGCCAGAAGTTTCTTAATTTCACCAATGTTCATTGTGTTCAAAATAACACCTTAACCTTTATTATTTATTAGTTTTTCTAACTGGCGAATTCGTTTAGCCATATCATCAAGCTGTCTGAAGCGCACACTATTTTTACGCCATGATTTAGTATCATCAATGGGTGTTGTCGATGAGTATGAGCCAGGCTGCTTAAGAGATTTAGATACAATTGTCATAGCCGTTATCATAACGTTATCTGTAATCTCGATATTATCACGTATTCCCGCCATTCCACCAATTATGCAGTTTTTACCTATTTTAGTACTACCCGCTACACCCACTCCACGGGACATTACAGTATGTGCGCCAACATAAACGTTATGGGCAATTTGCACATGATTGTCGAGCTTTACGCCCTCTTCAATAACAGTATCATTTAATGCGCCTCTATCAACAACAGAGCAAGCGCCAATTTCAACTTTATTGCCTATTATGACCCCGCCAACCTGAGATATTTTTAACCATTCGGTTTTATCAAACTCAAAGCCAAAACCATCTGAGCCGACAACTGAAGATGAATGAAGTATGCATTGATCACCGATACTGCAACCGTAGTATACGGTAACATTAGGATATAAATGAGTAGATTTACCTATTTGACTGTCTCGTCCGATAACGCAACCCGCTTCAATGACAGCACCATCTGCTATTTCAGCATTGGCTTCTATAACAACATTTGCTCCAATACTTGCCGAATCAGATACTTTCGCGGATTTATCAATACTAGCAGATGGATGAATGCCCGCTGCTGGCAATTGCTGTGGATAGAGCAAATCAACAATGCGAGCATAAGTTGCTCGAGGGTTGTCGACCACAAGTGCAGCAACACGAGTATTTTCTAACATGTCTTGTTTTACAATTACTGCACTGGCATTTGTTTCACGCAAAGCATCCATATACTTTGCACTAGAAACAAAACAAATGTCACCTTGTTGAGCGTTTTCAACTGAAGCCACAGAGTTGATAACAACATTTTCATCACCCTGAATAGTCACATCCAGAAGCTCAGCCAGTTGTTTCAATTTATAACTCATTCTAATCAGCTTCTACTTTGCTGCTTTATTTACAAGTGCAGAAATTTCATCCGTTATATTTGCTTTATCAGCTGCGAACATAACACCTTCATTTAAAATAAGATCATATTTTTTTTCTGCGGCAAATTTCTTTGTTACTTCAAAAACAACTTTTCTAAAATCAGTCATTTCTTTATTACGCATAACTTTTAGCTCTTTCTCAAGTGCTGTACCTTTTTCACGATATTCGCCAATCATCTGCTTTAATTTATTTTTTGATGATGTTAACTTGCTTTCCGTCATCAATAATTCATTAGTTTTAATTTCTTTTTCTAATGCTTTAATATCAACAACCAGCTTTTCAAGATCTTGTTTTGGCGGATTAAATTTGTCTTCAAGCATTTTATCGATGCCTTTAACTTTGGCATATTCATTAAACAGAATATTTACATTTACAAAACCTATTTTCTGAGCAAAACCTGCTACAGGCGCCGTTAACATACTTACTATAAACAATGCCGATACTAATTTTTTCATCTAATTTTCTCCTAAAAGAATGAGCCTATACTAAACTGAAATGCCTGCCTGTCATCACCGGGTTCATCATTAATAGTTTCAGCATAACTGAACCTTAACGGACCTATAGGGGCTAACCAGACAAATGAAACACCGTATGAACTTCTGAGTTCATCCGCATTAAAACCGCCTTCTATATCTATACCATCTTCTACATAATCATTTTGTAAAAACACATTACCAATATCATAAAAGACACTTAAACGTACTGAATTTGGCGCTTTTTCCATAAATGGAACGGGGAATATTAGCTCTGCACTTGCCACCGTTCTTATATCACCACCAATTGGATCATCAATAGCAGACTCAGTAACAAAACCAGTCGCTGGATCTACAACTGCATCTTTTACAAAACGAGGTCCTAATGAATTTGAGTCGTAACCACGAACCGTTCTTAAACCACCCGCAAAAAATCGTTCATAGAAAGGATAATTAGGGGTTTTAGAATAACCTTTACCAATTGCCATATCTGTACGAATTAATGTCGTTATACTGTTAGTAACCGGGAAATAAAACTTGTTTCGATAGGTCACTTTATAATACTGTAAATCACTACCTGGCGTCGTTAAATCAAGCAGAACTGACTGACTGTTACCACGTGTAGCAAAAACAGTTCTATTACGAGTATCATGAGTATAACTGGCTAACATAGTAAACGCATCAATACCTGCTTCCAGATTTTCCTCATCTGTATTGACCCCGTTCTCTGCCAAAAACTCTAACACATCGTCTGTTACCGTAGTTGTACCACGAAGTATGTCTGTATGCTCAAAACCAACGCCAAATCTTACACGATCAAATTCAGACAAAGGAATGCCGTAGGATAAATTCACACCGTAATTATTTTGCAGATAATTAATAATATCCTGTTCAGCTGTATCCCTTTCTCTATACGACAAGGCGATAGTACGACTAATACCGTCTATTGTGTGGTAAGGATCTGTAAATGAGACACTATAGGTCTGGCCTGCCGCTTCACGATTTAGATTCAGCGCAAGCTTTTCACCACTACCATTTAAATTATCCAGAGTCATACCAAGGTTAAATACAAAACCCTGACTCTGAGAAAAACCTGCGCCGATATTAAAGCTACCTGATAAACGCTCTGTAACATTAATATTGATATCAACTAAATCATCTGTACCGGGCACAGGATCTTTATCTACCGTTACTTCTTCTATATAAGCCAGACGTTGTAAACGAATCTTAGATCGTTCAAGTTTACTATTAGATAATTCGCCACCTTCCATTAAGCGTATTTCGCGACGCAGCACTTCATCATTGGTTTTATAATTACCCGTAAAATTGATTCTCCTTACATATACTTTTTTACCCGGACTAACTAAATAACTTATATCAACCTCAAGTGTTTCATCATTTATAATGGGCGCCACTTTAACCTTTGCAAATGAATAACCTTCGTTACCAAGTCTACGGGTAACAAGATCTTTACCCTGAACCATCTTATCTCGTGAAAACACATCTCCGGTTTCTATGAAAATAAGTTTTCTAAGCTCATTTTCTTCCAGCTTTAAATCACCTGCCAGGGTTACTTCTTTAACTTTATACTTTTCACCTTCAGTCACATTCATCGTGACATAAATATCTTTCTTATCCGGGGTTATCGTTACCTGAGTTGAGTCAACAGTAAAACGAACATAACCTCTATCCTGATAGTAAGATTTAAGTGTTTCTTCATCTGCTGCCAGTTTGGGTTTAGCGTATTCATCCATACTGCTAAACCAGTCCCATGTGCCTGGCACACCAAGTTGCAATTCTGCTAATAAAGTATCGTCATCAAATACCTTATTACCAACAATATTAACCTGCTTTATTTTCGCAACGACACCCTCTGATATCTCAATAGCAATATCGACACGATTCCGCTCAAGCTCTTTTACAGATGTAGTAATACGAACGGCATACTTACCACGACTGAAATACGCCTGCTGCTTTAAACCCTGTTCAATTTTATCTAAAGCAGAAGGATTAAATACACGGCCTTTCACAATACCAATATCAGTTAAAATTTCTTCTAGCTGTTCATCCTCGATATCACTGTTACCTGACCAGGTTATTTCAGATATAGCGGGTCTTTCTAGCACTTTAACTACCAGAATATTGCCGTCTTTTAAAAGTTTTACATCTTTAAAAAAACCGGTGCTATACAATTCCTGTATAACATAAGTAGATTGGGATGTTTCAAACGGGTCGCCAACTTTAACTGGCAAATAATTTAGTAAGGTACCATCGGGGATTCGCTCTAACCCCTCAAGACGAATGTCTTCTACTACAAAGCTACTGCTTGCATATAGACTGTGTTGAAAAATCAAGATAAAAATTAAGAGTAATAACCTGCGCACAATTTCGCCAAATAAATATAAATTAAAAACTAATTAATTAAGCGCTGAATATCATTAAAGATAGCCAGACTCATTAATAAGAATAAGAGAGTTAGCCCCAGTCTTTGCCCTAACTCCTCAAAACCCTGAGACACCGGAGAACCTTTAACAATTTCAATCAGGTAGTACATTAAATGCCCACCGTCTAACATAGGAACAGGTAATAAATTTAAAACACCCAGACTCACCGATATCATTGCAAGAAACTTTATATAAGTGAGAAAGCCAATACTTGCGGTAATACCTGCATACTGTGCAATAGTTATCGGGCCTGATATGTTTTCCAGTGCGGCTTCACCTGTTACCATTTTTCCAAGCACTTTTAACGTAAGTGCAGAAAACACCCATGTTTCTTTCACTGCCCTGAAAAACGCTTCTGCTGGAGTATACTCAATTCGAGTTTTTGTCTTCTCCATCAAACCTTCTGGTATTTCAGGGTAAGCCCCCATAAATCCGACCAGTTTATCACCGCTTTTCTTATTTACTGGGCTTAGCAATAAAGATTGCTGCTCACCATCACGCTCTATAACAAAGCGCAGTGACTTGCCGCCATTACCCTGAACAATAGAAACCACACCTTGCCAGTTACTTATTGATTCCTCATTAATGGAAAGAACCAAGTCTTTAGCTTTTAACCCCGCAGAGGCAGAAGCACCATCAGCTGTAGTTCCGCCAATCACTGCTGGTATCTCAGGCTTCCATAATTTGAAACCCATAAGTTTTGTTACATCTGACTTTTCCTGCAGGATGCGTAAGTCACCTATTGATATTTGCCGGTCAGTTAAGTGCAAATCAGCTGTTTTAACTTTTACAGGTAAAACCCCACCATCAATACCCTGATCAATAAGCGCAATACGAAATTCCTGCCAGGTCTGAACCTGTGTATCACCAACAGCAAGCATTTCATCTCCATCTCTGAATCCGGCTTGCGCAGCAATAGACTCTACAGCAGGAGCTGAAATCACAGGCCTAATTCCATCTTCACCATTAATAAAAAAGACAAAATAAAAGACAGCTGCAAGAATGAAATTAAATATTGGACCGGCAGCAACTATTGCGAAACGAGTAGCTACTGGCTGAGTGTTAAATGCACGATGTTTAAGTGATTCATCAACTTCAGTCTCACGCTCATCAAGCATTTTTACGTAACCACCTAGCGGTATGGCAGCTATAACAAACTCAATCAGGTCTTCACCCTTTTGCCTTTTCCAGCTCAGCAACGGTTTCCCAAAACCAATTGAAAAACGCAAAACCTTTACTTTAAGTAAACGCGCAACCCAATAGTGACCAAACTCATGAAATGCAACAAGAACACCAATTGCAATAATAAAGAAAAGAATATTATGTAACAGACCACCCGAGCTCATAAATTAAACTCCAGCTTATTTACCCAGTCAGCCGAAACATGACGTGCATCTGAATCAGCCTGTAAAATAGTTTGCAAACTATCCGCATCAACTTTTGTCGTATTTTCCAATGTTTTTTCAATTACCTTTGGTATATTCGTAAAACTTAATTTCTTATTTAAAAAAGCATCAACAGCCATTTCGTTAGCTGCATTTAATATGGCAGTTGCAGTACCGCCCTCATTTAATGCCTCATACGCCATGGCTAAACAGGGGAAACGCCCAAAATCGGGTTTTTCAAAGTCTAGTCTTGCGACCTCAAAAATATCTAATGGTTCAACACCCGATGCCATTCTTTCTGGCCAGGCCATAGCATGTGCAATAGGCGTTCGCATATCTGGATTACCCATTTGTGCCAATACAGACCCATCTGTATAACTGACCATGGAATGTATAATACTTTGTGTATGTAAAACTACCTGTACCATAGATGGTTGTGTATTAAACAGCCAGCAAGCCTCAATAACTTCAAGACCTTTATTCATCATAGTTGCCGAATCGACAGATATTTTCTGCCCCATCACCCAGTTCGGATGAGCCACAGCTTCTTCTGGCGTCACTTTATGTAAAGTATTTATATCCCGCGTTCTAAATGGGCCACCTGATGCTGTTAACAATATTTTATTAACGCCCTGTTTTTCCAGGCCCGACTCAAAATTATCAGGCATACACTGAAAAATAGCATTATGCTCTGAATCAATGGGTAACAACTCAGCATTGTGCCTGTTCACCTCATTGATAAATAGATCACCCGACATAACAAGTGCTTCTTTATTAGCCAGTAATATGCGTTTACCAGCACGAGCTGCAGCTATTGTTGGCAATAACCCTGCTGCACCTACGATAGCTGCCATTACCTGATCAACAGCCTGCAAGCCTGCAACCCTTTCCAGAGATTCTACTCCTGATAACACTTCAGTGCTTACTTGCGTAGTATCCAGCTTAGTTTTTAATCGTTGTGCTGCATCTTCATTTACCAGTACCGCGTATTGAGGTTTGAACTTGATACATTGTTGAAATAGTTTTTCATCAGCCTGGTTGGCTGTCAAAGCCACAACATTATATTTTTCCGGGTGACGATCAATAACATCCAGTGTATTCACACCTATGGTGCCGGTAGACCCCAGAATGCATACACCCTGTTGTTTAGACATTAAAGATTACCAGACTTAAAAACAAAGCTAAAAAAGGTGCTGAAGATAAAACACTATCAATTCGATCTAAAATACCGCCATGTCCTGGCAATATATGCCCCGTGTCTTTTAAATCTTTTTCTCGCTTGAGTAAACTAACAAACAGATCGCCTGCAACTGAAATGAATGTAGCAAGAGATGCAATAATGAGTAACATCAAAATTTCTATTATCTGTAACTCAAAAAAGAAAGCAGCCAGAAAACTATAAACAGATGTAGCAAATACGGCTCCGTACATACCTTCTTTGGTTTTCCCCGGGCTTAATTTAGGTGCAAGTTTATTCTTGCCAAATCGTTTGCCTGAAAAATAAGCACCAATATCCGCAACCCAGATAATACTTAAGCAATAAAACAGCCACCAGGAACTTTCAGAGCGCACCAGTACAAGAGCAAGTACAGGTGGTATTAATGCAACAATGCCAATAAACAATTTGCCGATTGATAAAGACTGGTTAGCCGCCTGTGGGCCTTTTGAAAACATATGATAAATAGCGACAAACCAGGCTAGCACTGTAAACGTTAAAATAGCGTTTAACCATTGAGGGTTATTTGTTATGACAGTCTGTGAGCCATATGCTCCCGCCGCGATTAAAAATGCATAAACAGCCCGCAATGCGCTATTTTGAACACCACTAAGTCGAGCCCACTCCCAACCGGAAATTAGCATAACGATCAGCAATGAATAAAATATTATATTCTCAGGCTGAGTTAATATACCCCATATCACCAGTGCAGCAAGCGGTATTGCAGTTAATACTCTTTGTTTAAGCATTGCTAACTAAACCTGTTGCGTTTGAGTAGTATCAACTTGTTCACCTGTTTGACCAAATCGTCTTTGACGACTCGCATACCAGTTTAAAGCTTCTGAAAATTCTTCTGATTTAAAATCAGGCCATAAAACATCTGTAAAGTATAATTCTGTGTAAGCCAGTTGCCAGATTAAAAAATTACTTATTCGCTTTTCACCACCGGTACGTATAAATAAATCTGGTTCTGGGAGTTGCTTTAAACAAACATACTCATCAATTAATTCTGCATTAATATCATCTATCTGCAATTCGCCCAGTTGTATTTTACTTACAATAGACTTACAGGCTTCAGCTATATCCCAACGACCACCATAATTAACTGCAATATTTAATTGCAAACCTGTATTATCTTTTGTCAGGTTTTTTGCTTCATTAATTTTTATCTGCAGTTTCTCAGAAAAAGCTGAGCACTCACCGATAAAGCGTATACGCACATTTTGTTTATGTAGTGACTTAACTTCAGACTGTAGTGTAGATACGAATAGCTCCATCAAACTACTCACTTCCTGCTCTGGTCGTTTCCAGTTTTCGCTACTAAAAGCAAATAATGTTAACGCCTGAATTTTTTCCTTAATGCACTCTTCAACAATTTGACGTGTCGATTTTACACCCGCATGATGGCCTGCTGTTCTAGGCATTAAACGTTTCTTTGCCCAACGCCCGTTACCATCCATAACTACCACGATATGATTTGGTCGCTCATTATCTTCCTGATTTGTCGTGTTAATTGAAGTAACTGTCATTATTTTAATTTTGCTCGGTAATTTAACGTGTTATTTGTTTATAGAAATAAACTGTTAAATCTCCATCATTTCCTTTTCTTTCGCTTCCAGCAATTTATCAATTTCTGCAACATACTGATCTGTTAGTTTTTGAATTGCTTCTTCAGCACCACGTGCTTCATCTTCAGAAACTTCTTTCTCTTTTAGCAGATCTTTAAAATCACCATTTGCATCACGACGAATATTTCGAACAGCAACCTTGCCCGCTTCACCCTCACCTTTAACAACCTTAACTAAATCACGACGACGCTCTTCAGTTAACATCGGCATTGGCACACGAATAACCGTACCTTGTGATGCTGGGTTCAAACCAAGATTAGCCGTCATAATAGCTTTTTCTATTGCGCCTACCATTGGTTTTTCCCAGGGTGTTACAGCAAGTGTTCTTGAATCTTCTGCAACAACATTAGCGACCTGTTTTATAGGTGTCATGCTGCCATAATAATCAACCATGACCTGGTCTAACAAACTAGGATGTGCACGACCTGTACGAATTTTCGTCAATTCAGTTTTCAGGGATTCCACGCTTTTTATCATTCGTGATTTTGCATCCTGGGTTATTTCATCAATCATTTATCTCTCCGACTTTAAAGACAACTAAACTGAAGGTACTACGGTTGTACCTATCGATTTGTCTGATACTGTGCGCACCAGATTACCAGTTTCATTTAAATTAAAAATTCGTAATGGCATATTTTGCTCTTTGCATAAAACAATTGCCGTGGCATCCATTACTGCCAGGTTTTTCACTAATACCTCATCATAACTCAACGTTTCATAACGTTTTGCATCAGGATTTTTCATTGGATCTGAATCATATACACCGTCAACTTTAGTCGCTTTGATTAACACATCAGCTTCTATTTCAATGGCTCGCAAAGCACCTGCACTATCAGTTGTAAAAAAAGGATTACCAGTTCCAGCACCAAATATAACAACGCGGCCTTTTTCCAGGTGTCGAATGGCACGACGTCGAACATAGTCTTCGCAAACCTGGTGAATACTTAAAGCTGACATAACCCGGCAGCTAGGCCCTACTCTTTCAACTGCATCCTGTAGAGCAAGGCAATTCATTACTGTTGCCAGCATACCCATATGATCACCTGTAACACGATCCATTCCAGCCTCGGCAAGCCCGGCTCCACGGAAAATATTACCCGCGCCAATAACAACGCCAACCTCTACACCTAAATCTACAATCTGTTTTATTTCTTCAGCAACACGGCCAATAATAGCAGGATCAATACCTGATTCCTGTGAACCCTGTAAAGCTTCACCACTTAGCTTTAATAAAACACGTTTATAAACTGGTTTAGATTGGCTCATTATTAATGCGTCCTATTATTTTGATTATCAAACATGTAATCGCTATCCTGTATTAAGAGCATAGATAACTCCTGCAGAAGCTGATTACAATTAATATTTATCTAATTCTTCCTACTTTACACACAAAAAACCGGGAAATAAATCCCGGCCTTAAGCTCATCCATGATCACCAACTATATGTCAGGTAAATTACTGGTCAGGTTGTGTCTGGCTGCTTTCAGATCAAGGCAGAAAATGTAAGCTTACAAATGTAAGCGTCCATTTTCTAACGAAGAGCTGGGAGCAGCCAGACGCGAGCTGAGCAATAATTTTAGGTGGCGCTGATTTGGGCCATTACTTCATCCGCGAAGTTTTCTACTTTTTTCTCAATGCCTTCACCAACTTCAAAACGAGTAAAGCTCTTAACTTCAGCATCTTTAGATTTCAGTAGTTTCTCAACTGTTTGGTCAGGGTCTTTCACGAAAGGCTGACCAACTAAAGTAATTTCAGCAAGGTACTTACGAATACGACCACCGATCATTTTTTCAATGATATCATCTGGCTTGCCGCTTTCTTTTGCCTGAGCAACAAGAATATCTTTTTCTTTTGCTAACATTTCTTCAGGCACTTCTGCTTCATTAACACAAGTAGGGTTAGTTGCCGCAATATGCATAGCAAGATCTTTAATTAATTCCTGGTCGTCTTTATTAAGTTCAACCAGTACACCCATACGAATGCCGTGATTATATGAACCAAATGCACCGTCCGTAGATTTACGCTCAAAACGACGTACCTGGATGTTCTCACCAATCTTAGCAACCATTTCCTGACGAGTTTCTTCAATCGTCTTTCCACTTTCAAGCGCCAACGCACTTAAAGCTGCAACATCAGCTGGTGAGCTAGCTAGTACACATTGTGCAATGCCAGCTGTGAAAGCTTTAAACTCATCACCGCCAGAAACGAAGTCTGTTTCACAGTTAACTTCAACAATAGCAGCTTCTTTTTTATCATCACTCAGGGCAATTGAAACTAAACCTTCTGCAGCTGTACGACCCGCTTTCTTGTCCGCTTTTGCCAGACCAGATTTGCGCATATTTTCAATTGCAGTTTCCATATCGCCATCTACTTCCTGTAGGGCTTTTTTACATTCCATCATACCGGAGCCGGTGCGCTCACGTAATTCTTTAACCATAGCAGCAGTGATCTGCATAGTATTCACCTCATCAAATATTTGTTTATTGTATAACCATTTCCCTTTGACTAAATATCAATCTAGAAAAAGGCGCGTTAGAGCGGACATGAGTCCGCTCTAAATAATGGTTACTTATCTTCAGTTTCAGCTTTAGGAGCAGCTTTCTTCTTAGGTGCTGCTTTTTTCTTTACTGCTGCTTTTTTCTTAGGTGCTGCTTTTTCAGCTGCAACGCCTTCTTCAGCTTCAGCTGCGCCAATATTTAATGAAGCGGCTTTACCTTCAATAATAGAATCTGCAACTGCTTCTATATATAACTTAATTGAGCGAATCGCATCATCATTACCTGGAACAATGTAATCAACATCGTCAGGTGAGTTGTTAGTATCTACAACACCAATTACTGGAATACCCAGAACTTTTGACTCATGAACTGCAATCTTCTCATTGCCTGTATCAATAACGAATACAGCGTCAGGTAAACCTGCCATATCCTTGATACCACCCAGTGTCTTTTCAAGCTTATCCATTTCACGGGTTTTGTTTAACGCTTCTTTTTTGATCATCTTGTCAAAAGAACCGTCTGTAGACATAGTTTCTAATTCTTTAAGACGACGAATAGACTGACGTACTGTATTAAAGTTAGTCAGCATACCACCTAACCAACGGTGGTTTACGAAAGGCATACCGCAACGAGCCGCTTCTTCAGCGATTGCGCCGCGAGCTGCACGCTTCGTGCCTACAAATAAGATTTTACCGTTAGCAGCAGCAATTTTGCTGATTGCATTCAACGCATCGTTGAACATAGGTAATGTTTTTTCAAGATTGATGATATGAATTTTGTTACGGTCACCAAAGATGTATTCTGCCATCTT
>Ga0316206_1001794_pt1 | contig 16982 bp, 18 predicted proteins | sample 6monthpyrite_MG_FD_204942 | JGI IMG/M metagenome (GOLD analysis project Ga0316206, IMG submission 204942) | Microbial mat bacterial communities from mineral coupon in-situ incubated in ocean water Damariscotta River, Maine, United States -... | ecosystem: Environmental > Aquatic > Marine >... | reverse complement strand
GACCTCTACTATATTATATACTTCGTTCACTAAAAGTGCTACAGAATAGAAACTATCATTGAAACTTACAAGTCTACTCGACCCGGCATTGTAATCAACCTCATTCATATCCAATAAAAGATTCATATCAATAATAGTGACAATATTTCCACCGACAGAACAAAGCCCCCTAACACCGGATGGTCTTAGTGGTAGAGGCATAAGAGATGGAACCCTAGAAACTTGATTTATTTTTTCTGTAGATATTCCATAACTCTCAACACCATTTTTGATAATTAAAATCTCATGGACTTGCATTTTTTAGCCTTGTTGAAGTTCGTCCGCCATTACAGCCAACTCTTCTACGCCAGAACTAATATGAGATACTGTTTCTATGATTAGCTCACTTGCTTTACGAGATTCCATAGCATTTCTAGCACTAAGCTCTACTGCTTTTTGAATTTCATTGATTCCTATCATAACCTGATTCATACCCTCTAAATTTTGATCATTGATAGTTTTGAGTCCTGTATATCTATCAAGTAAATCAACCAGCATATCTATAATTTTAGTAATATCATTTATTAAATTATTGATACTTTTTTGCTCAAGCCCCTGAGAAGTTAAAAGATTATTCCAATCTGTTTTAACTGTATCAATTTCAGCATTCATTGATTCTACAATATCATTAATTTTTTCTGTATTTGATTCTGAATCTTTTGCTAGGTTTCTTATATCAGAGCTAACAACTGCAAAACCTTTACCAAAGTCACCGGCGCGCGCTGCTTCAATAGAGCCGCTAATAGCAAGCATATTTAATTGTACTATAGATTTTGAAATATTTCCAACTGTTTTATCGACATTTTTTGTCTCTTTAACAATTACAGATAATTCTGATGCAGCACTGTTGCCCTGAGAAATCGAATCACTGAATGAATCACGAATTTCGCCTACACTATTTTTTACTATATTAAAAGATACTTTCAACAAATCAAAATTTCTACGAGCTATTTCAATGAGTTTATCTATATCTTTGGCAGATTCAATTCCAGTTACTATCAACTCTTTATTATTTAATGCACTTTTATTCGTTGAATGAGAGGATGATTCTATCTGATTTAAGGCACCTGTAACATCTTCCAATGCAGTTTGAATGTCTTCCATGGAACCACTTATTGTGTCTGCAGACAAAGCTATATCTTCTGCTGATTTCATACTGTCAGTAGAATATTTTAATTCTTCTGCTAAAGATGATAATTCTTTGATATCATCCTCTGTTTTAGATAATGCATCTGACTGAACTTCAACACCATTTAATGTTTTTTCAACTGATTGTGCAATTTCAATAGACGATTTGGCAATATCTTTGGACCCATCATTTATTTTTGAAACAAAATCACCTAGCGTTTTAGTGTAAGTATTTACACTTCTTGCAGCTTCAACAGAGTAAACAGCTATCTTGGTAAGCTCTTCCATTTTAAAACTAAGTGCATTTCCTTTTACGCCATTATTTGAGATGATTGTAGTTGTTGAACCAATACTCGTTATTATGTTATCTATACTTCCCTGTATCTTGTTTACAAGTTCAGAAATAAATTCAGCATTTTTTTCACTTTCTCCTGCCAACGCTCTCGTTTCGTCAGCCACAACTGCAAAGCCCTTACCGTGTTCTTTTGCGCGACTCGCTTCTATTGCAGCATTTAAAGCAAGTAAGTTTGTTTGGTCTGCAATCTTTGCAATAAAACCAACTGCATCACCAATATTTTGGGAAGACTCTTTTAACTCTTCGCTTTTTGTTGAAGATGCTTCTGCAACATTTACCGCAGAATCCATCCTTGATACAGAATCATTGATTTTTTGGACAGAAGCCATAATATTGTCACCAGCGGCCAAAGTTGATGATATTACAGTATCTATACTTGCATTCATTCTACCAATGTTTGAATTGATGCTATTAACATTTATGAGTGCTTGTTCACTCGCACCACTATTTTCTTCAGCAGCTGTCGCAATTTGTTCCATTGATGATTTTAACTCTTCAATCGCGCTTACACTTTCTTGTGCGTTTTCAAGTATAGTCATAGAAATACCTGCTATACTTTCGCTAATTTGCTGCTGCTTTGCTAATGTTCGTTGTCTTCGTTTATCTCCGCCGGATGCAACTGTTGATACAGGCATTGCTGAAGTGTTTTTATTAATTAATGGCATTTTTAAAATCCTTTTGATACTAAACTAGTGTTGCATAAAGCTCTTGAGCTTTTTTAATATCTTCTCTAGAAGGCTTAATCCTAATAGAAACATACTTTGTATTTCCATTTTTATCAACTGAACGAAGTACGGTTGCATAAACCCAATAAAAACCACCACCTTTACGAACATTTTTTACATACCCTGTCCAAAAACCTTTGTTCCTAACACCATCCCAAAGCGATTTAAACGCTGCTCGAGGCATATCAGTATGACGAACAATGTTATGCGGTTGACCAATAAGTTCATCTTCTCTCATGTTCGCTATTTTTAAGAAAGAATCACTTGCATATCTAACTATTCCTTTTTCATCAGTCTCTGATAAAAGATATAAATCACTAAATAAAACTTCGCCATCTTCTAAAAATGTCAATCCATCTGTATCAATTTCTTTGTCATTCTTTATCATTTTAAACCCTCCGTAAAATTTGATTTTAAGCACACTATTACACTAATTTAAACACAACAACCATTTGGTTTTATACCCTGCACATATCAACCTCCTGAAATCTTTCTAACAGTTCAGACACACATTTCTTGTAATCATTTAGGCCTCTTGAGCGTTTTGTACCCATAATAATTGGCAATCCTAATTCAAACTGCTCGGATAATTTAATATCTATACCTATGGGAGAAAGCATTTTCGTCTCCCCAAAAGATTTTCTCACTTTATTTATAGACTCCTTATGTTCATTAATATGTGGGTTATACATAACTGGAAGTATGTATACATCTGCAATTTTTCTTCCTAGCAATGTTGCACTTTGATACAAAGCACGAAGCATTTGACCAACCGCTACTACACCCAAATAATGAGGAACAAAAGGAATAACAACACTATCTGCTACCTCCAAAGAGTTTTTCAGTAAAGCATCAAAGGTTGGGGGAGTGTCTATAACGCAGTAATCAAAAAATTCTGCAATACTCTCCATCTTAAATCTATTTTTTAAAACACCACTTAAATCAGAATACTCGTACACATCAAAAAAAACTAACGCAGGTGAAAGGGTTAAATTTTTATGGATGGTTGGTATAAAAGTTTCGCTAAGCGTTTTACCGCTGAATATAGAGTGAACTCCCAACTCTTCACTTAAATCACAGCCAACACCTATTGATGCATGACCTTGAGTGTCAAAATCTAACAGTAATACGGAACCATGTTCTGCTAAACCACTAGCTAAGTTAACAGCTGTTGTAGTTTTAGCAGAGCCACCTTTTCGATTACTAATTACAATTGTTTTCACTTGTATCAAATCCTTTTAAAACTTTTTCATAAAACTTTTTTTCATTACCAAACTCATATGTACAACTATAATTTTTTTTATATGCCATTACAAGTTGCATAACTGCAAAGTTAATATCATCACACTTAGTAAAATCAAAGCTCACCTCATTGCCAGCTTTTTCTTGTAAATAATCTCTTAAGGAGACTGTTTCATCTTCATAAACTACTGATTCAAATATTGCCTCATTATCGTGAAAGTTAATTGCCATACTTATCTCCTTTACTTGGTAATTTTATATCTTTGATTATATTAACTAAGACACCTTTAATATCTAAAATACCCAGAAGCTGTGTCTCACCTATATCTTCACCTGAATAAATTATCATAGTTTCATCAACATCCACTATATCTTCTATAAAATCAACTTTAATAGCAAATCTAATATTGTCTTTTTCATAAATAAGTAGCTTTTGCAAAGAGTTAGCAACAATTTCCAGTTGAGCAATAAAAATATCCATATCCTTAATCAAGAGATTCAATATGTTCTGCATATCTGTCTTTAAAAGTTCAACAGCTTTGTTCTTATCGCTTTTAGATAGTTCTAAAAGCTCGCTAGAACGGATGTGAAAGTATCTATGCTTTTCAATAAGGCTTTTTAAAATTGTCGACACACCGTCATCATAAGAGTTGAAATTATTTAGCCAGATTCCAAGTTCACACTTGTACAAATCTGTAGGCTTTGTGAAAGTTGTGCCATTTTCTATAGAATTTTTAAGTTCATTCATTAGAGTTTGATGATTACTTTTAAATTTTATAAACAGCTCATAAAGATCTTTTTCATATGCTGGTAATCCTATTAACTTTCGGAAGTTTAAAACCTTAATAACATTACTTTCATAGTTCATCATACCGTCTATTAGAGCATGTGCGTTAGGAACGGTAGTCAACTCTTTTGCTTGAATAATCCTCTGAATATTTTCTATATTAAGAGCATAATAATTATTCCCTACACTAAAAACTATAATATCCATAACCGCAAGTTCCTTTTATGCTACTTTAATATCTTCTTTTAATTTTTGAGATATTCCTAATAATCCTAGTGGATCAATTGCCATAATTATTTGTCCATTACCTAAAAGTGCTGTTCCTGTAAAAATAGGATGATGTTCAAAAATACCAGCTAATGGTTTTTGAACTACATCTAATTGACCTAAAAATTTGTTAACAACGACAGCTAAAAGATTATTTTTAATATTAAGAATTACGACAGAAAGTATCTCATCTTTCATATAGTTTTCATTTAGCATAGCCTTAATGAAAAGTAAAGGAATAACTTCTCCTCTAATGTATATAAATGGTTCATTATGGAGATACTCAATATCATCTCTTTGAATCTTAACCGTTTCAGAAACGCTATCCATTGGAACACCGTAATTTATATCGTTCATTTTAATATGTAAAAGTGATGTTACAGCTAAAGAAACAGGTATTGAAAGAGTTATTGTCGTACCTTTATTTTTTTTAGTTTTGATTCTTATGTTGCCTCCAAAACCTTCAATAGACTTTTTGACAACATCCATACCAACGCCACGACCGCTAAATTCACTAATTGTGTCAACTGTAGAAAGACCTGGCAATAAAACTAGTTCAGCCATTTCAGCTTCATTTAAAGCATCCATTTGCTCATGGGTTAGAAGCCCTTTTTCTAAAACTTTATGGGCCAATTTCTCAACATCAATGCCGGCACCGTCATCCGTAATCTCTATGATGATTTTGTCTGACTCTGCAAAAGCGTGTAAATAAACAGTTCCTGTAGGGTTTTTACCTTTTGCTTCTCTGTCTTCGGGAGTTTCTATACCATGATCTAGTGAGTTTCTCATAATATGTATCATGGGATCTGCCAACATCTCTATCATGTTTTTATCAAGCTTAGTCTCACCACCATCCATTTCAAGATTAACTTTTTTATCAAGTTTTTTAGATATATCACGAACAAGTTTAGGATATCTGTCAAACACGTAAGATATAGGCAGCATTCTCATACTCATTATTAAATCTTGTAATTGTTCTGATAAGCGATTTATAAAGATGTATTTTTCCATAATCTCTCGTTTAATCATGTCGTAACTCATGTCACCGACATTATCAGCAAGATATGGAAGTGAGTTCTTGGCAACTAAAAGCTCACCTACTACATTCATAAGAGAATCTATAGACTCTTGTTCTATTTTAACTGTTTTACCAACTACGGATTTTGCAGTATCATGTTTTTTAGATGCTTCTTTTGTTGAAAGATTTTCATTGGTTGTATCTTTTTTGAGAGTTTCGTTATCTGATTTTTCTGTCGTAGTTTGTATATCCTGTTCTGGTATAGATGTGGATGAGACATCCAGTTGCGATTCTAAAAACTTAATTATTTCGTCTTTAGATTCAAAATTGGCAGGTATCTCCGGAATAAATTTTCTCATTTTTTGCATAATGTAAGTTACTCTTTGCACTTCCGCATCACCATTTATATAGTTTAGTGATTGATATTGTTGTTTCATCATGTCTTTTATGGTAGATAACATATGCTCGTCCAAATCAGGAACTTTCTGAGTTTCTACAGTAGGCTCTGTAGAAGAAGGTTCTTCTTGAGCGCTTTCTTCTGCATTGTAAACTACACCTTTATACAATTCGGCAAAAAAGCCAGCTAGCTTAGAAAGTTCATTATCTGAAATAAATCCGGCTATATCAATAAATCTTTGAAGTTGTTCGTACTGAAGTGTATCTCTGCCGACCAGTTCCATAGATTTTTTAATTTTTACGACCAAATCATCAATACCATGGCTGTAATCAAGAGCAGACAGCTCTTTTAAAAGGTCTAGTTTATGTCCGCTATCACCAATATTTAAAGACAATAGTCTTGATACGTCAAGCGGTAAAAGTTGTAATTCGTCTAAAAAATTAAAGAGTGAGTCTTCTATATTTTCATATGTTGCATAGACATAGGCAACAATATAAGACTTTAGTAATAACCCATCTTCATCTTCCATGCCGCTTAAAATAGATTTAGAATTTTCATCACTCATACAAGTGTAAACTCCTAGAACCTTATCTTCTAAAAGAGACAGCGCATAAAGCGGATCGTTTCCATAAACCATGCATGATTCATCAACATCAAATACTATGGCATACAAGTGTTCTTTTGAGCAAAATTTCTCGTCAATTTCCAAATTTTTAAATGGTATTTTTATTGAGCTGATACCTCTCAAAATGGATAAAGGTACATTTACGAGGTTTTCAATCTCACTTACTAGTGTAAATGGAATCTGCCAGCTTAGCTCAGGAGCTAGAGTTTTGCCCATTTGATTGTTTAAGTTTTCTATAATTTTGCTAACAATTGTTTTGTCGGCATCCACAATATCTCCACTCTCCTCAGCTGCTTCAATGAGGTTCATAACTTCATCAAAAGCATCATAAAGGACTTCTTTCATACTGCTTTTAAAATCAATTTTTCCAGATCTGAGCATGTCTAGTAAATCTTCAGCATGGTGGGTAATATCTTTTACCGAATCAAAGCCAACTATGCCACTTCCACCTTTTAAAGTATGAGCAGCACGAAAAATAGAGTTTAAAAGCTCAGGGTCTTCGGGGCTTATCTCTTCTATATGTTGTTCAATAAATGCTAAATTTTCTCTTGCTTCTTGCAAGAATTGATCCAATAATGAGTCCATGATATGCTCCTAACTCTTTACTAAAAGCTTAATATACGCTTTTAGTTTATCTGGGTTAATTGGCTTTGTTTCAAAAAAGTTCGCACCAACTTTATAAGATGAGATTTTATCTTCTTCGCTTTCTTGAGTTGTAACCATAATGATAGGTACTATTTTATGACTGGCTTGCTCTCGTAATTCATCAACAAATGTATATCCATCCATGATTGGCATATTTACATCAACTAAGTATAAGTCAATATCAGATTCCAAACTTTTTTCCAAGGCTTCCATTCCATTGACTGCTTCTAAAATATTTAGTCCCATTGATTTTACTATAGAACCATGATAACTTCTTACTGTTTTTGAATCATCTACTATCATTACTGTCCCCATCTCTAACCTCCTGAAAAAATAATTTCTTTAATACAACTGTGATTAAAACCTATGCAGGCAGTCTTAATACTCTGGTTATAGCTTGCTTGAGCTGAGGAGGACTAAATGGTTTTACTATCCATCCTGTTAAGCCTAATGCTTTACCTTGCTGTTTAAGTTCATCTTTTGTCTCAGTAGTAAGCATTAAGCAAGGGGTTCTTTTAGTTGAGGGGATAAGCCTTAACTCTTGTAAAAATTCAAATCCGTTCATAACAGGCATATTTAGGTCTGTTATAATTAAATCTGGGATTATTCCCGCCTGAATATCAGCTAAAGCAGCTTGAGCTTCTGTGTATTGTTTCACTTCTATTGGCATAGAACTTGTTACCATTCTTGTCGAAGCTAAGGCTGTTTCACTATCATCTATAAATATTACTAATGGCATTTTTTTTCCTATTTTTGGTAGATTAAAGTATTGTCAACTTTTTTTGCATTAAAAACTGAAACAATACGACTCATATATTCAGCATGTCCTAGAAGAACATAACCACCTGGATTTAACATGTCATAAAATGTCATGGCAACTTGTTTACGAGATTCATCATCAAAATATATCATCATATTTCTTGAAAAAATAACATCAAATTTTCCAAGCTTTCTCATTTCAGCTTTATCGAAGACATTTGCTACTTTAAAGTCAACAGCGCCGTGCAATTCATCGCTAAGCCTGTATTCTAACTTTTTTTTCTTAAACCACTTTGATAAAATATTTTTTGGTATTGCATGAATTGATCTTTCACTATATGTGGAGGTAATTGCCTTTTTTATGACTGTTGAATCTATATCAATACCTACAACTTCTATATCTCTTTTTTCAACAATAACACCTTCTTCTAAAATATGTAGAATTATTGAATAAGCTTCTTCGCCACTAGAACATGGGGCTGATAAAATTCTCAAAGCTCTAGGACTTTTTATGCTATGATGCAATTCAGGTAATACCTTATTTACTAAGGCTTCAAACTGATCTTTTTCCCTAAAAAAATATGTTTCATTAACAGTTATGGCGTTCATCAGTTCTTGAAACTCCGCTCCATTGTCATCATCAAAACGAAGTTTATAGAAGTACTTTCTAAAATTATCCAATCCTAATTTTGATGCACGCCCATCAATGAACTTTGCTAATTTTTCAAAATGATTTTCATTTTGAAGTAAGATTCCACTCCTCCTATAAATTAATTCACCAATTTTAGTAAAGTTTTCTTTTGATAAAAGATACGGCATCTTAACTAGCCTTTAATCGAATTAATAGCATTATCAATAGCATATTCTGCATAGCTCTCAGCATTAAATCTATCCTTCAAAGACTCTAGTAGCGGTATATCTTCTATTTTTCCAATTTCAGCCATATAGTCAACAGCTGTCATAGACACATTTATATTCTGTTCATTCTCTAAAAGCTCAAGGAGCATCTCTCTGGACTCTGGGAAATTTACATCACCCAAAACATTAATTGCAAATATTCTTAAATTTTTATCCTCTCCTATAAGAAATTTTACTATATTATATTTTATAGCACTCCCAAAATGGGTAAGCATGGATATACCTAAGTTTCTAATATATGCATTTTCTAACTTAAGTAAATCCATAATAGTGTCTATTGGAACATTTGCTGCATCCATGCCAGATACAACAGTCGCTATCCTTGTTGATATATCTTTACTGCAACTATCATCAGCTAAATATGACAATAAATAATCCAGACCTCCGTCTAATTTAGAAATTTCCTCTATAACATAATATTTTTTATCCAAATCATCGTTATATTTAAAAAATTTTATTGCTTCTTCAAGATTTGAAAAACTTGGTAATGTTTCTACTTTTTGTTCTACATGATGTTTAATCAATGCCATAAGCTTGTTTCCCCTATATTTAAAAAGTTTTTACATGTTTGCTTCATTTTAAAAAAAATCTATTTCACTATCTTCGAATTGGCCAGGAACAAACATGGATATGATTTGTAAAATACTAAGAGTGGTCGGATCATGAATGTGGTGCGAATTTTTCATGGCAAGACTCTCAACACTAAAACGTTGAATATAGTGATCCATATCAATATTCACTGCATCAAAAAGCTTTAGCATGCCACCATTAGTACTTTCTAAAACATCTATAAATGCGTCAGAATGTCCTCTCAATGATTGTGCCAGTTCTTCCATGCTTGATGCCAGTGCATCAAGGTAAGGTGAATAGTGCAACAGTATTGAACCTGCTTTAGAAAAAATATTGGCAACTTCTTCAATTTTATCAGAATCGGGGTTGTTTATTGCTGATGCAAGCAGTTCAGATATATTATTGAAACACTCTAGTAATTCGTCGGCATCATTCGGTAGAAAAAGAATATTATTTTCACCTTGATCTTCGTCATGTGCAAAATAATCATCTAAAATTTGATTGTCTATTTTATTTTCTAACGAAGACTCATTCTCATTTTTATCTGTATTGGTGGTGTCGATGGTGTGTGACAAGCTTACTCCTTCATGACTTTTGATAGAATTTGTTTGATCTTGCTTATAGGTAATATCTAGATACTCTTTGATGACACCTGCAAAGTTTAAATCAAACAGGTTAATTGCCAGTGTAAAAACTTCATCTGAATGTTTTATGTCGTTATCAAGCAAAACATCAACAATGGTATTTCGCATTCCTGAGCAAATCAAGTAAACTTCATCTAACATCATACCACGTCTAGTAAAAAATTTTAGCATCACTGATACAATCGGGCATTGTCCCGGTAAGCCTTTATCATTTAATATAGTGATAAAATAGAGAAATATACGAAGACCAAAATGTTGAATAAAAAAATTTGTATCTATTTTTCTCTCAATCAGTATATCTCGTACATATTGTCTTTTTTTCCAGCCCTCAAGTACTGAAGTACGATGTTTATTCAGTAAAATAGCTAACAACTTTTTATTATCATCATTCATTTTTTCACCATCATATTGTTTTTCTAATGTGACTATAGCATAAAATAATTGATATGGAGTGAAATAAAAAAAAAATTAACTAAACTTCTAGATACTTAAGTATATGAAATAATATTAATAAATATTTTTGATTTTTAATGCTTATTGAATGTATATTTTTAATAAAGTTCACATATATCTAAATGTTACTGCATCGTTCCTGCGTGTAAAAATTTCTATAATTTAAGTATATAAAAGATGACTTATTTAGTTTACCTTAATCGTTTTTCATCTTCATCAATTTGTGTTTTTTTACTTCGCAGTATCTCTTCTTTTAAATTTTCTAAAAATTCTAAAATATTTTCTTGAAAAGATGTAGTGTCTTGGTCATCTGAGATAGGTAAGAATTGTCTTAAAATATTGACATCTATTTTTTTGGCATATCTAGGTATAAATCTTAAATCTTGTTGTATTTGATTTATGAGAATGTCAATATTAACTCCATTATTGTTTTTTATTTTTTTTACGAGCTCTTTTGTTGATAACATCAGAAGATTTGCTCTATCTTCATCATTGTTATAAATCTGCATCCCAATTTCTTTGACAATAATATAGTTTTCAACTTTTACATTTTCGTTTGCAGCAATGACTAATGCAAATACTTTTGCACGAAATTCTAAGGATCCATGGTGATGTACGAAAAGTTCACGAAAGGCATTAAAAAAATGGTGTTTAAGTTTAAAACTTAGTTTCATCTATCTTCCTTATGCGATATTATACATGAATGTAAGTAAAAATTATTTAAGTGCTGGTATAATTTCAACATTATTTTTTGAAGGAACAATTTTATGGGAAGAGCATTTGAGTATAGAAAAGCATCAAAACTAAAAAGATGGGGGGCGATGTCAAAATTGTTCCCTAAATTGGGGAAAATTATAACAATGGCTGCAAAAGAGGGTAGCAGCGATCCTGATATGAACTCCAAGCTTCGTACAGCAATTATAAATGCAAAAGCTGAAAATATGCCTAAAGATAATATTGAAGCTGCAATAAGCAGGGCTAGTGCTAAAGACACTGCAAGCATGTTAGAAGTTAACTTTGAAGGTAAGGCTCCACATGGTGTTTTAATCTTTATAGAGTGTATGACTGATAATAATACTAGAACAGTAGCAAATGTAAAAAATATACTTACCAAGCATGGTGGTGAATTACTAACTAATGGCTCTTTAGAATTTATGTTTGCTAGAAAAGCACTCATTGAGTTTTCTTTAAAAGATGGCATGGATGTTGAGGAATTGGAGCTAGAACTTATTGATGCTGGACTTGAAGATATTGAAGAAGAAGAGGGTACAGTATTTGTTACCGGGGCTTATACTTCTTTTGGTACATTAAATGAAGCACTTGAAGGGATGGATATTGAAATCACTAAAGCAAATTTAGAACGAATGGCAAATAGTCCAATAAAAATAAGTGAAGAACAACAGGCAGATATCGATAAAATCTTAGAAAGATTGGAAGATGATGAAGATGTTCAAAAAGTTTATACAAATTTAGCATAATTTCCACATGGCATGTGGAGATGAAATTTGTTGACAAAATAAATACACAAATACATGAGGTCAAGCAATCGAAATTTATTGCTTATCTTTTGCCATACTCAAAATATACAACTACACTGGAACAATTAAAGCAATCAAATCCAAAAGCTAGACACTTTGTAGTAGCTTATAGGTATTTCAATGAATATAAGCAAATAGTTGAGTACTCCAGTGATGATGGTGAGCCAAAAGGAACATCCGGAAAACCAAGTTTGATGGTTCTTCAGGGTGTAGATATTGTTAATTCTGCTGTGATTATTGTTCGATATTTTGGCGGCACTAAACTTGGTACAGGCGGATTAGTACGTGCGTACAGTGATGCTGTAAATAGTGTTGTAAATAATTCTGAGCTAATAGAATATAAACAAGAAATCAGCACAGATATATATTTAGAATATTCAAATATTAGAATTGTAGAGTATGAATGTGATGTGTGTGAGGTAGAGATACTTGAAAAGATTTTTGATGCTCAAATCAAGTATAAGATAAAAGCCAGCGAATATGACATGAAAATATTTTTAGAAAAAGTACAAAGATTGGTTAAAATTCTTTAACCCGAATTGTGCAGTAGATTTTTTTAATTTCCTACTGCATAATTTTTGGTCTAATTTTATTCAGACAGGCCTTTACTGTCTACCATGAACTGCATTTCCCATATCCCACATTGGTAGAAAAATTCCAAGCGCAAGTAATATAACCATTGAGGCAATAATGAATAACATAATTGGTTCAACTGCCTCCGAGAGACCATCAATAATAGCATCAAATTTCATTTTGTAATAATCAGCCACTTTGCTTATCATAGTGTCTAGTGCACCGCCGTCTTCTCCGGCGGATATCATTTGTATAATCATATTCTCAAAAAGACCAGTTTCTTTTAGCCCTTGATTAAGCGTTCCACCTTTTTCAACTGTAGATCTAACTGATAAAAGTTTTTCTTTCAAGATAAGATTATCAATCATGGCTATTGAAGTGTCAAGTGCCTCAGCAATGGGAATACCTGCTTTGACGAGTTCGGAAAAAACAAGAGTAAAACGACTTAAAGTGGAATATAAAATAAGGCTTTTAATGAGGTATGTTTTAAGCAAGAACTTATGCCAACCGTATTTAATATGTCTGTAGTTATTAATAAGGTACTTAAATATCATAAATGCGCTAAATAATGCAGCTAAAACATAAGGTCCATAGTTATTAAAAAGAAATTCAAGTGTAAGTAAAATTTTAGTCGGCAGTGGTAATGTTGCGTGTAAAGATTCAAAAATAGCTTTAAATTGTGGAACAACATAGGATATAAGTATTGTAAAAGCAACGGCCATTGCTATCATAACATTTCTAGGATACGCCATGGCTTTTTTAAATTTAACAACATTTGCACGAATCTCTTCAAGCATATTTGCTAAAGAATAAAGAGATTCATCCAAATTACCAGTTTTTTCCCCTAGTTGAACCATCGCAATAGTTAAATTTCCTAATTCAAAACGAAAGTTTTCCATAGAAGAAGAAAGAGAATGTCCAGAGTTAATATCATCTGCAAGCTTACTAAAAACAAGTTTTAAACTCACATCATCTGTTGCTTGTGCAATGTTATCTAAAGAATCATAAATTGATATGCCGGCATTAGTCATAACGGCGAGTTGTCTAATAGCAGCGATTTGAGCATCTGGTTTTATTTTATTCTTTTTTATGTTCTTTAACAGATCTGTTTTTATTCTTTTAAATTTAGCATCAAGCGGTTCTTGCCCTTCAACAACCTTAATAATTATTCCAGTATATTTTAATTTTGCGTAATCACTAGCTTCTTTTTTATTTTCTGCATAAATAGGTAATTGTTCTCTTTTTCCCTTAGTTAAAACTGTTGCTATAAAATATTTCATTATTTAGCTACCCTTAATATTTCTTCCACACTCGTGATTCCATCAATTGCTTTTTGAATACCATTCTCAAATATTCCAATAAAACCGTCCTCAATAGCTTGTGCTAGCATAATATCTTTTGAAGCTCCTTTTGCTATCAGTGATGATAATTTTTCGGATATATTGAGTACCTCACATATCATTTCTCTTCCCATGTAACCACTTTCATTACACTCTTTACAACCTTTGCCTATGTAAAATTTAGTGCCCTTGGGAACAATATCACCTAATTCTTCTAGTGTTGATGCTGGAACTTGTTCCTCTATTTTACAGTTTGTACAAATTCTTCTTACAAGTCTTTGTGCTTGAATAGCCACTAATGCACCACTTATTAGGTAGTTTTCAATCCCCATGTCAACCATACGGGGGATAGAACTAATAGAGTCATTTGTATGTAAAGTTGATATCACGAGGTGACCGGTTAATGCTGCCTTAATTGCAATTTCTAATGTTTCTTGATCTCTGATTTCACCAATCATAATCTTGTCTGGATCTTGCCTTAGTATTGAACGAAGTGCATCTGCAAAACTAAGACCAACTTTAGGATTTACTTGAACTTGTTGAATTAAATTCATTCTATACTCTACTGGATCTTCAACAGTTATAACCTTGTCCTCTACATTTCTCAGTTCATTAAGTGCACCATAGAGTGTAGTAGTTTTACCACTACCTGTTGGCCCTGTTACCAAGATAATTCCATAAGGAGCTTGAAGACCCTTTAAGAGTTTGCCATAACTTACACTATCCATCCCGGCATCTTCTAATTTAACTAATGCCTTTTGTTTATCAAGTACACGCATCACGATAGATTCACCATACAGTATAGGTAAAGTAGATATTCGAAAATCATATTCTAATGTACCGACAAGTGTTGAAAAACGGCCATCTTGAGGTTTTCTTTTTTCTGCTATATCCAGATTTGCTAATAATTTTAGTCTAGAAGCAAGAGGAGGGTAGATATCTTTTTCAAAAATAAATACCTCAGTGAGTTTACCATCTATCCTAGCGCGAACCACACAGTTCTTTTCAGTTGGTTCTATATGAATATCACTAGCACGACCATTGATACAAGTTTTTAAGACTACATCGATTAAGAGCAGTATCGAAGATGCTTCTTGCTGCTCTTCTATGCTATTTATAGAATTAAGTTCGTCCCTAATTTTTTTAACTAAGCCTTTAATACTATCTTTTAGTTCAATTTTAAAAAGGTATGCTTCAATTTGTTTTTTTGTACTTACAGCTCTGCTAATAGGCTTTCTTGGAAATAGCCTCTGCATAGTTTCTGTGGAGTCCATATTTAACGGGTCATTAAAAGTTATCGTAACGCTTAATTCATCTTCTGAAATTGGTAAGGCAAGATGTTTTTTGAGTTGGGCTAATGAGATTTTCGATGCAAGTTTATAGTCCATATCTATTGAATCTAAATCAATAAAAGGCAGGTTCTCTTCTTTTGCCAACTTCTCTAGGACAACTTGCTCCTTTATAAAGTCATAGTTATCAATGATAGAGAGTTCATATATGCCGGCTCTTATCTGTTGGACTATATATCTAACAAGCCTATCCATTGTCATAAAACCAGAGAGGGTAATATCCCTGAGTATAAGATTTGGACTGATGCCCTGTGCTAGTAATCTATCAACTTGTCTTTGCATAATGGAACCATTTGCAAGTAAATCTTCTGTGATTCTATCCATGATTCCCCCTACCAGTAAATATGCTGTTTGATCAGTTTTGTATTATAATACTTTTCTATAATAATTTTATCTAATTTATTGTTTTTTTCTAAATAAAGTTTGTAACTTATCATATTATCATCTTTATCTGTATAAATATAAACATCTTTTTTGTTGTTGCTATCATATTGGACATACAAATCAAATACGGTAGAAAGTATATAGTCTGTAGTGGGTAAATTAAGTGATGATAAATCATATCTATCTAAAAGAGCATGATAAAGTAGCCTTTTTTGCATAAGTATAATAGAAAAGTAGGCTGAATTTGCACGGGTTTCAGGAGAATATTTTAAGACAGTTATAGGCTGCGCTAACCTGTTGATGTGGTCGGATGCTAAGCAAGAAAAAGCATAAATAGATACGAATTCTTCATCTCGTCTATAGTTTTCAAAGTTATTAAAACCAAGATTACATGCATTTTCATATTTTTTATCTTTATATAACTGAAGTATATCTTCTTTTGTATTTGCATATAAGCTAATACTGAGCAAAATAACTAAAAATATTTTCATTTAAATTTGCCTGATAAAATATTTGCAAGTAATATTTCAGCTTTATTTGAATTAGAATATTCAAGATATTGTTTTAATACTTTTATGGCTTTATTTTTTTTATCTAATTTGACAAGAGATTTTGAAAATATTATCCAACTTTCTTCTATATCTTTGTTTAATTGATTTGTAATTAAAGAGTAATTATAAGCTTGATTAAAATTCCCAATTTCATAATATTTTTTAGCAATAAATAAACTCAAAGCAGGATTATTATTTGTTTTAAACCTTTTTATAACAAGATTTATATCATTACTAGTATTTTGCTTCTTTATTTGAAGACTTATATTTTTTTCTATAGAAATTTCTTTTATTATTGGTTCAGGTTTAATTTCAACTATTTTTTCAGTATTTTCTATAATTGGCTCTTGCATCTTTTTTTTATTGATTGTAATATTTTCTACAAAATTTAAAGATGGTAGTAGAAGCGTTTTTTTAAGATTATTTTTTTTAGTTATCGGTATAGGTGCGGATAGAGGTACTTTTTTTATTTCCTTTACAAAAGTCTTATGAGTTTCAAGTTTTTTTACCTCTTTTTTTTCAATATCTCTTTGATCTTTAAGAGAATCATCAAAATAAAATAAAACCACTATAATAATTAATATAAGTGTGGTGGTTATTGTCAGATGCGGAATATATGATTTTATTTTATATACGAACCATTTTTTTTCTAGTTCATTTAAATTAAGCATTTAA
>Ga0316206_1001793_pt1 | contig 16991 bp, 12 predicted proteins | sample 6monthpyrite_MG_FD_204942 | JGI IMG/M metagenome (GOLD analysis project Ga0316206, IMG submission 204942) | Microbial mat bacterial communities from mineral coupon in-situ incubated in ocean water Damariscotta River, Maine, United States -... | ecosystem: Environmental > Aquatic > Marine >... | reverse complement strand
GCGGATGACTTCCCAGAATTTCTGATATGTCATCGGCAGGAATTGGCCCTCATTCGATTTCTCAAACTCGGCCTGCAGCGACGTGCCTTCCCACTCGAAGCTAAAGAACGCTTCGCGGATCTTTTCCTGCAGCTCTGGCGTCAGATTGTAGACGGTGCCAAAACCAGTGGTCGGGAATGTCTGTGATTTGTAGATCGAGATTACCTGGTCGGGCTTGATCACCTCGCGGCTGATCATGCGGTGCAGAACAGAGTTGGCGATCGAGGCCGCCATATAGTCCTGATTGGCCACACCCAGGATAGAGTTGTCGTGCTTGCCCGAGAACACCGGATCAAAATCACGATCCGGCAGCATGTCAAAATCACCCTTCAGGATCGCACTGGGCGCCTTGAAGCCGGAATTCGATGTCGGAGAGGTGAAGGCCAACTGCTTGCCCGCGATATCTTCGACTTTTTCGATGCCGGAGCCGGGGTAGGTTATGATCTCCATTTCGTAGCCAAAATTGCCGTCCTTGGAGGCCATGATGGTGAACGGGCTGAAACCGGCGCAATTCACGGCCAGCGGGTTGGACCCGGTGTTGAAGCCCGCAATGTGCAGACGGCCGGACCGCATCGCCTCAATCTGGGCGGCGTTGGACTGGACCGGGAAGAAGACGACTTTCTTGCCGGTGACGTCTTCAAGATGGGTCAGAAAATCGGCCCAGGCGGTCTTGTAGACGGCGGGATCTTCGACCGGGGTATACGCAAAGATCAGCGTATCGGGGTCAAGCAGTTCAGCCGGATCGGTCGGTGTGTCGGCGATCAGGTCGCCATCGACATCGCAGAACCGTTTGTCCAGATCTCCGCGCGGGCAGTCCTGCGCCAACGCGGCGCTGCCAAACACACCCATCGCCAGCAGCGCGGCGAGTGCCGTAATTCGTTTCGTCAGTTTCATGTTAGTTTCCTCCCATTGGATTTTTTAGTTTTTTTTCGTCTTTATCTTGGTGCCACCAGCACCTCAATCCCGGCAATCTGCAGCGCGTCGCCCAGCGTGCCCTCTGGCGCGCTGTCGACCACGATTGAGGTCACAGAGCCCAGCCCGCCGACCTGCACCAGCCCGCTGCGGCCGAACTTGTCACGGTCGATCAGCAGATGCGCCTTGGCGCTACGCTGAAGCATCGCGCGTTTGACGGCTGCAAATCCACGAACCGCCTCGAACGGGCCGTCATCGGACAGCCCCGAGGCGCCGATCAGGCAGCGGTCAACGCGATGGCGGCTAAGAAAGGCAATCGCCTCGGGGCCGACGACCGCTGATTCCGAGGCCAGGTAGTCGCCCGGGCACAGGATGACCTCGGCATTGGGCCCTTGCCCCAGTGTCATTGCCACCGGCAGGCTGTTGGTGATCACCGTGCAGGGCGTTCCGGCAAAAGACAGGGCGCGGGCCAGCTGAAGTGTGGTCGAGCCGCTGTCGATCATCAAGGTCTCGCCGGGGCGAACCAGGGCTGCCGCGCGCCGCCCGATGCGTTCGCGTTCTTTTTGGCGCTCGCCGCTGCGCTCGTCAAAGCCGGGATAATGGCCCTGTATCGGCGCCGAGGCCCCGCCATGGGCGCGGTCGATCAGCCCGTCGCGGCTGAGTTTGTCGACATCGCGGCGCACAGTTTCGGTCGAAACCCCGAATCTGTCGGCCATTTCCGAGATTCGAAAATGCGGGCGCAGCTTTAGCTCAAGCAGGATCTGCTCGCGCCGTTCGGCCTTTTTCAGCCGCTTTTGCAAGGCTGGCGGTGCTGCCTCCAACGTGTCCACTCACGAGATCCTGACCGGTTTAATTTGGATTACCCAACGTATTTTGTGGCAATTGTGTTGGGTTTGGGCCGATTTCGCAAGATATTTGTTGCATATCAAACAAATTGATGGTGCAACGATCTTCACTCGACGCGATGCACCGGTGGTGCGTGTGGATATACGCTGTCATCGACGCGTCGCGCGGCTGATTTTGGCCCGCTTGCTAAGAGGAGGCGCAGACGATTTTGCTTTTGATCCCGGCTGACCCGACTCGCAGGTTGCGAGGCGCGGCTTGATCTTTTTTGCACTGCATATGGCGGGCGCGGTTGCGCTGTTGTTATGGGCGGTTCGGCTGATCCGGTCTGGCGTGGAACGTGCCTTCATGGCGCAATTGCGCAACGGCGTGCGCCACTCTGGCAAGACGCCGGTTCTGGCGGCGTTGACTGGCGCGGCGGCAGCGGTGGCATTGCAAAGCTCGACGGCGGTGGCGGCGTTGATTGCAGGGTTTGCCACGGCAGGTACGATTGCGGTTCCGATGGGCTTGGCGATGCTGCTTGGCGCCGATTTCGGCTCGTCCATCGTGGCCCGTATTCTGTTGGCACCGCTTACCTGGCCGGTGCCACTGCTGCTGATCTGTGGCGTCGCGCTGCATCTGCGGGCCGAGCGTGCCGATTTGCGACAATTCGGGCGTATTCTGATCGGCCTGGCGCTGGTTTTTGTCTCTCTCGGCATGATCCGGGACTCGACAGAGCCGCTGCGGCAATCGGGTTTTGTCGAGGTGGTGGCCAATTATCTGGCCAGCGACCTGATGGCGAGTTTCGTGATCGGCGCGGCCCTGGCCTGGGTGATGCATTCCAGTGTGGCGGCGGTGCTGACCTATGTGACCTTTCTGACCGAGGGGTTGATCGGCCTGCCGGTCGCCGCGGCCCTGATCCTGGGGGCGAATTTGGGCGGCGCCGTGATTGCCCTGACCCTGACGCGTCTGGCTGGCGCAGAGGCGCGTCGCATCGTATTCGGCAACTTTATTCTGCGCGGCGGTGGTGCGTTGATCGCCCTGGCCGCTTTGGTGCTTTGGGCACCCGACCTGACGGTGCTGGGCAATTCACCGCAAGGTCAGGCGATCAACCTGCACATTCTGTTCAACCTCGCGGTGCCGCTGCTCAGCCTGCCGCTGATCAAACCGCTGACTTTGGCGCTGGCCTCGGCCTTGCCGTCTGGCTCTGGCGCATCCAATGCTCCACAAACCGCACTGGACCCCGCCGCACGCGGCGATCCGGACCGCGCCCTGGCCAATGCCGCCCGCGAGATTTTGCGGATGGGGGAACTGGTGCATGAAATGCTGAGCCCCTCAATGGCCCTGTTCGAAGAGTGGGACGAGGCGATTGCTGCCCGGATCGACAAGCAAGAAGATCAGGTTGATCGGATGCATTTCGAGACAAAGCTGTACATCGCCCGCGTGCAAGAGGGGCGGCTGACCACCGAACAATCGCGCCGCGCGATGGATATCGTGACGATCGCCAACAACCTGGAAGACGCGGGCGACAAAATCTCGTCTACCCTGCTGGATCTGGCACGCCGGATGCGGACCGAAGGGCTGGCCTTTTCCAAAAAGGGCCAAAGTGATCTGACTGATTTCCACGACCGGGTGCTGTCGAATACGCAACTGGCGCTGAACGTGTTGATGACATCCGACCCAGAGGCCGCGCGCCAGCTGGTCGAGGAAAAAGACCGCGCCCGGCTGGCAGAGCAAACCCTGCAGGTACGCCACCTTGCGCGGCTGCGCAAAGGCAACAGTGCCAGCATCGAAACCAGCAATATGCACCAAGAGGCCGTGCGCGCACTGAAACAGATCAATAGCGCGCTGTCCTTTGTCGCCTACCCGATTGTCGAGCAAGCGGGCGATCTGTTGTCGACCCGGCTATCGGCCCCGCAGGCAGGCAACACATGAGCAGAATGAACGACCGATTGGCGCAGAACGCCATCGACCCCGCCCCGGCAGAGCAGGTCGCCGCCCTGCCGCTGCGCTGGACCGCGGATGATACGCTGGAGGTCTTGATGGTGACATCGCGCGACACCGGGCGTTGGGTCATGCCAAAGGGCTGGACCGAAGACGGGATGACGCTGTCACAAGCCGCCAGCCTGGAGGCGTCAGAGGAAGCCGGGGCCACCGGGCCAATCTCTGATCGGAAAATTGGGGAATATCGCTATTGCAAGCTGTGCGATAACGGTGCGGTCTTGCAATGTCGGGTGCGATTGTTTCCAATGGTCGTCAAGGAATTGCAGTCGGACTGGAAAGAACGCGAAGAGCGCACGCGGCGCTGGTTCTCGGCAGAAGAGGCCGCGAATCGTGTTGACGAGCCTGACCTGGCAGAATTGCTGCGCGGGCTGTGCAACGACCCACGAAACCAGCCGGTGATCCGGGACTTGTTGAAGACGGCGTAACGAAAAAAGAATCAATCTGGGAGGAAAATATGAATAACTTCAAAACACTGCTGGCGGTAAGTGTGACCGCTTTGGCCGCCGGATCGGGTGCGGCCCAAGCGGCCAAACTGACGCTCTATTGCAGCGCACAAGAGGACTGGTGCCAGTTGATGTCCCGCAGCTTCGAAGAGGCCACCGGCATCAACGTCAACATGACGCGCAAGTCGTCCGGCGAGACATTTGCCCAGGTAAAGGCCGAAAGCTCCAACCCCAAGGGCGACGTCTGGTGGGGCGGAACCGGGGACCCACATCTGCAAGCCGCCGAAGAGGGGCTGACGGCCGAATATATCTCGCCGATGCGCGCCGAGCTGCACCCATGGGCGATTTCGCAGGCCGAAAGTGCCGGCAACCGCACCATCGGCATCTATTCCGGCGCGCTGGGCTATGGCTATAACACCGACCTTCTGGCGGCCAATAACCTGCCCGAGCCCGCCTGCTGGAAAGACCTGCTAAAGCCCGAATATAAGGGCCATGTGCAAATGGCGAACCCGAACTCGTCGGGCACGGCCTATACCACGCTGGCCTCGATGGTGCAGCTGTTTGGTGAGGACGAAGGCTTTGAGTTCATGAAGGGCCTGCATGCCAACGTGAACCAATATACCAAATCCGGATCGGCCCCGATCAAGGCCGCCGGGCGTGGCGAGAACACCATTGGCATCGTATTCATGCATGACGCGGTGAAACAGGCCGTCAGCGGCTTCCCGATCAAGGTTGTCGCCCCATGCGAGGGCACCGGGTATGAAATTGGCTCTATGTCGATTATCGAAGGCGCCCGCAATCTGGACGAAGCCAAGCAGTTCTATGACTGGGCGCTGTCCCCTGCGGCACAGAACCTTGCTCTGCAGGTAAATGCCTTCCAGGTGCCGTCGAATGTCGGGTCAGAAACCTCTCCTTCGGCGCCGGATATGTCGACGATCAAGCTGATCGATTACGACTTCAAGAAGTACGGCTCGTCCAGCGAGCGCAAGCGGCTGCTGAAAAAGTGGGATGACGAAGTGTCAACCCTGCCGCAATAAGCGACATGCGCAAGGTAACCGCCGAACAGACACGCCACCCGGTTTTGATGTTTTGGATCATCGCCGGGTGGGTCGGGTTTCTTATTCTGCCCTGGTACGGGGTCGAAGACGGATTTTTCCGGCTTTTGTGGCTGTTTGACGGTTACCCGTTTGAGTTTGACTATGCCCCCGCCGCCTTTTTGGTGGGGCAGGGCGAAAAAATGTGGTTGGCGCCTTTGGTGCTGCCGCTGATTGCGCCGCTGCTGATCCTGCGGCGGCGCAAGACCGACCCGGTTTTCGCCGTGGTGCTGATCCTGTCCGGGACCATCGGGTTTTCTTATCTGATTGCTCAGGGGTTCGGCATCGGCATCCGGGGGTTTGCCTTTGACTGGCTGACCGTGCTGTTTGGCGATCTTGGGGATCGGCAGTTCGGTATGGGCTATGGCGCGATGGTGCTGGCCACCGCGTTTTTGTTCCTGTTTACCCAAGGCATCGCCGCGCGCGGCGCCATCAACGGCGACGTCTTTGTCGTCAGTGCCATTTCCGCGATTATCGTGGTTGTGACCACATTCGTATTCTTCCCCATCGCCAAGATGCTGATCGCGGCGTTTATCACCGAGGATGGCAGTTATTCCGGCTCTGTCTTTGTGTCGAAATTCTTTGATGACCGGCTGTGGGGGCTTGGCTGCCTGACCGGAACCCGCTGCGGTGTGGCGTGGAATTCATTGTTTTTGGCGGTTTTTGTCGGCATTGTCACCACGTTATTGGGCCTTGTCTTTGCGCTGGTGGTGACGCGGTCGGGGTTCAAATTCAAACGCGGGCTGCGCGCGCTGACGGTGCTGCCAATCATCACGCCACCCTTTGTGATCGGGCTGGCGCTGATCTTGTTATTCGGGCTTTCGGGCTCGGTCACGCGGTTTGTGGCTGACCTGTTTGGGGTGCAGCCGACGCGTTGGCTGTATGGTTTGCCGGGGCTGTTGATCGCACAGACGTTGGCCTTTACCCCGATCGCCTTTCTGGTGCTGATCGGCGTGGTCGAAGGCGTTTCACCCAGCATGGAAGAGGCCGCACAGACGTTGCGGGCAAACAAATGGCAGACGTTCCGCACGGTTTCACTGCCGCTGATGCGCCCCGGGCTGGCGAACGCGTTTCTGCTGGGGTTCATCGAAAGCATGGCCGATTTCGGCAATCCGCTGGTGCTGGGCGGCAATTATGACGTGCTGTCGACCGAGATCTTTTTCGCCATCGTCGGCGCCCAATACGATCAGGGTCGCGCCGCGGTATTGGCGATGGTTTTGCTGTTCTTTACCCTGTCCGCCTTTTACCTGCAGCGCGCCTGGCTGGGCAAGAAAAGCTATACGACTGTCACCGGCAAGGGCGATGCGGGGGTGCATCCACTGATGCCCAAACGCTTGTCGACCCCGGTTTTCATCATCGCCGGGCTTTGGGGTGCCTTCACCATTCTGGTCTATGCGATGATCGTCTATGGCAGCTTTGTCGAATTGTGGGGCGTGCGCAACACGCTGACCTTCAAGCACTATATCACGGCATTTTCCATCGACTGGACAGAGTATGGTCTGCACTGGACTGGCGCTGCGTGGGATAGTTTCTGGACCACCATCCAGGTTGCCGCCGCTGCGGCACCGTTGACGGCGGCGTTGGGCCTGATCACGGCCTATCTGCTAACCCGGCAAAACTTTGCCGGCAAGAATGCATTCGAATTCGGCACAATGCTGTCTTTTGCCATTCCGGGCACCGTCATTGGTGTCAGCTATATTCTGGCCTTTAACGTCCCCCCGATAGAGATCACGGGCACCGGTATCATCCTGATCATCAGCTTCATCTTCCGCAACATGCCGGTGGGGGTGCGGGCGGGCATCGCCAGTATGAGCCAGCTGGACAAATCGCTTGACGAAAGCTCGCTCACGCTTGGCGCCAACAGTTGGCAAACCTTCCGCCGTGTGATCCTGCCCCTGCTGCGCCCGGCGATCCTTGCGGCGCTGGTCTACAGCTTTGTGCGCGCGATGACGGCGATCAGCGCGGTGATTTTCCTGGTCAGCGCCGAATACGACATGGCCACCAGCTATATCATCGGGCGGGTTGAAAATAACGACTACGGCCTCGCCATTGCCTATTCCACCACGCTGATCTTCGTGATGCTGGCGGTTGTCAGCGTCATGCAGTTGATCGTCGGAAAAACCAAAATCGGTCGCCGCATGACGCACTCACGCCCCAATGCCTAAAGGAATCCGCCCATGAAAATTGGCAGCAAAGCCGCCCCGGTGCGCTTTATCGCGGTCTCGAAATCGTACGGTGGCGACGTGATGGCGGTGGACAACATCGACCTTCATATCGAGGCTGGAAAGCTGGTTACGCTGCTGGGGCCGTCGGGCTGTGGCAAGACGACGACATTGCGGATGATCGCCGGGCTGGAAATGGCCACCAAGGGGCGCATTCTGATCGGCGACAAGGACGTCACCACATTGCCCGCAACAGACCGTGACGTGTCGATGGTGTTTCAGTCCTACGCGCTGTTCCCGCATATGACTGTGCTGGAAAACGTCGCCTATGGCCTTGGTTTTTCCGGGTTTCCCAAGGCCGAGGCCCGTGAACGGGCATTGGTCGGCCTTGATCTGGTGGGGCTGAAGGGCTTTGATGACCGTCTGCCCAGCGAATTGTCGGGGGGGCAGCAGCAACGTGTCGCTGTGGCCCGCGCGCTGGTGCTGGAGCCGCAGGTTTTGTTGTTTGATGAACCCCTGTCGAACCTTGATGCCAAGCTGCGGCGCCAGGTTCGCGAGGATATTCGCGCGATCCAGAAAGACCTCGGCCTGACGGTTGTCTATGTCACCCACGACCAGGAAGAGGCACTGGCGGTCAGCGATGAAATCGTTGTCATGCGCAATGCCTCGATTGCGCAAATCGGTACGCCCCGGCAGCTGTATGACGCGCCTGTCGACAGTTTCGTCGCCGACTTCATTGGCGAGGCAAACCTGATCCCCTGCGAAATCATCGCGCATGAGGGGGATACCGCCGAAATCGACATTGACGGCTATCGCTTTCGCCTGCCGTCACGCGGGTTGCCGCTGGGGCCGTCAAAACTGGCGGTTCGCCCGGCGCGGATCGTTTTGGACGGCGAAGACGGGTTCGCGGCAAAAGTGGTCAAGGCGACCTATGTCGGCGTGCGCATGGAATATACTCTGCAAGCCTCATTCGGCGCGATGTTCGCCGTGCAAGACGACGTGCTGCACCCACGGGAAGTGGGCAGCACGGTCAAGGTGGGTCTTAAAGCGACCGGCCCGGTACTGATACCAGAGGGCTGATCGGGTCGCGGTGCGCAGGCTGCGGCGTTTCTGCGGGCGTTTACTCGAACGCCTGATCTGACAGGCGTACAAGCTCTTTGAATATACCCGGAGCTGCCACAACCACACGCCCGCCACGCTCTATCATCACGTCAGCGTCTTGGTCTTCAACCTTGCCGCCGGCCTCGGCCACCAACAACTGACCCGCCAGACAATCCCAGGCATTCATGTGCTCTTCGGCATACCCGAGCAACCGCCCCGCCGCGACATAGGCCAGCGACAGCGCCCCCGAGGCATTGCGCAGGTAAATCCCGCCGGCATCGAAAACCCCCTGCATCAGCCGCATCACGCCCTCGGTGCCCACCCGGTTGGAAAACCCGATGCCCGTGGTGCCGTCATTGATGCGCCCGTCTTTGGGTAAGGTCAGCGCCGCGCCATTCAGCGTCGCCCCTTCGCCGCGCACCGCCACATAGATTTCGTCGTGGATCGGATCGAGGATAATACCGATCTGCGTGCGCCCGTCGCGCACGCCCGCCAGAACCACGGTCCAGGCTGGGATTGCATTGATGAAATTCGCGGTGCCGTCGATCGGGTCAATCACCCAGGTGAACCCAGAGGTGCCCGGCGCAGGGGCCTCTTCTTCTCCGACGATCCCGTCCCCGGGAAACGCGTGGCTCAGCGCGCCGCGCAGGAACGTCTCGACATCCCGGTCCGCCTGGCTGACGAAATCCTGATGCCCCTTTTTGTCTATCTGCAACGAGTCCACCCGGCGAAAGAAATCCAGCGCCAATTGCCCAGAGTCCGCCACGATCTTTACCGCTGTTGCGCAACGTTGCGCGTTTGTCATGTTCATTTCTTCGCCCCTCGGGTCAGTCGCCACATAATGACAAGATCACACAAACCTGTGCCACGAAAGACCATTGCCCGAATTCCGCACCTCGTGTCGGTCGTTAAATGCACCCGCGCCGGTTCTGGGCCAGATCAACCGGCGAAAAGCGGCATTCAGACCAGGAACCTGCGCTGTCAGGACGGTTTCATGTGTCGAAATGTCTGGCCCTTCAACGTGTTTTCGTGCGGTGGGAAATTATATTGCCGTGCGACATTTACCGACCGGGCTCATTCAAACGCACTGATTTTGATCTCATCCAACGGGCCACCATCTGCCCTGGCTGAAGTCCGTTCCGCCGGAAAAAGATGAGCGGGGCAGACAGGGTGGCGACACGCGTGTTGACAAATATGGAACGTTCCAATAACTAATGGAACGTTCCATATAGGAGAGCGGGATGAACTGGGCATTGATCGGCGCAAGTACTATTGCCAGCCAATTCATGATCACCGCGTTGCGTGCGCAATCAGGTGGCGCTGTGGGGTGGGTCATCAGCGGCTCTGCATCCCGTGCGGCGGATTATGCGGCCCAGCATGGGATCGCGAAGTCCGGCACAGATATCGCAGACGCTTTGGCGGACCCGACCGTCGATGCGGTCTATATCTCTTCCACCAACGAAAAGCATTTCGCGCAGGCCATGGCGGCGATTGCGGCGGGCAAGCATGTTCTGTGTGAAAAGCCGTTGGCGATGACGCTGGATCAGGCGCGCGCCATGGTCGAGGCGGCTGAAACCGCTGGCGTGGTTTTCGCCGCCAACCACCACCTACGTTGCTCTGGCAGCCACCGCGCGGTGCGCGATCTGATCAAAAGCGGGCGTATTGGCGACGTGTTGTCGGTGCGCATCCATCATGCGGTTTACCTGCCCGAAAACCTGCAGGGCTGGCGGATCAATTCGGCGGATGCCGGGGGCGGCGTTGTGCCCGATATCACCGTGCATGACGCCGATGTTGCGCGCTTTCTTTTGGGCGAAGACCCGGTTTCGGTTGTCGCGCAGGTCAGCGTATCGGGCATGGGGCAGGGGGTCGAGGATAGCGCGATGTCGGTCTGGAACATGCCCTCTGGTGTGATGGTGATGAGCCATGAAAGTTTCACCCACCCGTTCGCCGGATCGGGGCTGGAAGTGCATGGCACCAAAGGCTCGATCTTTGCGCGCGGCGTGATGACCCAGAAACCGGTTGGCGAGATTGAACTGGTCACCAAGGCAGGGCCCGAGGCGGTCCTGTTTGAGGTCTACGATCTTTACAGCTTTGGTGTTGCACGGTTTTCCAAGGCGGTCGCGGGCAATGGACGGCCTGCAGCAGGCGGTTGGGACGGGGTCAAATCGCTGGCGGTTGCCCTGGCGGTGCGGGACGCCGCGGCGTCCGGGATCCGGGTGCATGTGAATTATGGAGATGTCGGATGAGCAAGGTTCACTCTGCCGCGCAGGCCGCCGCGCGGGTCGCGGATGACGCGGTCGTTACGGTGTCATCATCCTCGGCGCTGGGCTGTCCTGATCTGGTTCTGAAGGCCATAGGCGCTCGGTTCGACGCCGAGGGGCATCCCCGAAACCTGACCACATTGCATCCGATCGCGGCGGGCGACATGTATGGCGTCAAAGGCGTCGATCACATTGCCAAAGATGGTCTGTTGACGCGGATTTTGGGCGGGTCTTACCCGTCGGGCCCGTCGTCCAAACCGATGCCCGAGATCTGGAAAATGATCGTCGAGAACCGGGTCGCCGCCTATAACGTGCCCTCTGGCATCATGTTCGACATGACCCGAGAGGCGGCTGCAAATCGTCCCGGCGTGCTGACCAAAGTCGGCCTCAAGACCTTTGTTGATCCGGTCCGCCAAGGCTGCGCGATGAACGACATTGCCGCGCGAACCGCCATTGTGAAGCGGGTCGAATTTGACGGCGACACCTGGCTGCATTTCCCCAACATCATCCCGAACGTCGCCATTTTGCGCGCCACCACCGCCGATGAGCATGGCAATCTGACCTACGAACACGAAGGCGCCTATCTGGGCGGGCTGGAGCAGGCGATTTGCGTGCGCAACCATGGCGGGCTGGTGATTGCACAGGTGTCGCGTGTCACAAAACGCGGCAGCCTGCGCCCGCATGATGTGCGCGTGCCCGGCCATCTGGTGGATGTGATCGTCATCGACCCCGATCAGAAACAGACCTGCGAAACGCCCTATGACCCGGCGATTTCCGGCCAGATCATGCGCCCGTGGGACAGTTTTGCATTGGCCGAACATGGTGTCGAAAAGATTATCGCGCGCCGCGCCGCGATGGAGCTGCGCCCCGGCATGACCGCCAATCTGGGCTTTGGAATTTCCGCGATGGTGCCGCGCATCTTGCTGGAAGAGGGTCAGCCAGACTCCGTCACCTGGGCCATCGAACAGGGCGCTGTTGGTGGCATGCCGTTGACCGGTTTTGCCTTTGGCTGTGCCTCGAATGCCGATGCCTTTGTGCCCTCGCCACAGCAGTTCATCTACTTTCAGGGCGCCGGGTTCGATGTGTCGTTCCTGTCCTTCCTCGAGGTCGACACCGAGGGCAATGTGAATGTCTCGAAGCTGGGCAAAAAGCCCTATCTGACGGCGGGGTGCGGCGGGTTTGTCGATATCACGGCACACGCCAAAAAGATCGTGTTTTCCGGCTGGTTCGAGGCCGGCGCGCAGATTGAATTGACGGATGACGGCCTGAAAGTTACCGCGCCGGGCAAGTTCACCAAGATGGTGCAAGCGGTTGAACATGTGACCTTTTCGGGCGAACGCGCGCGTGAACAGGGGCAAGAGGTGCTGTATGTCACCGAACGCTGCGTGATGCGGCTGGGCGAGGGCGGCCTTGTCGCCACCGAAATCATGCCGGGCATCGACCCGCAGCGCGATATTATCGACGCCTCCGGCGGGCGGGTCAGGGTGGCGGATGATGCGATCACCCTGCCGCTGTCGATCCTGCGGGACGCACCGATGGGGTGGGGCGAGTCAATGGGGCGGCGCGCGTCAATGGAGTTGGGCGCATGAGCGCGCTGCATCTGATCCGCCACGGTGCGGTGGCCGAATTGCGGCTGGACAACCCTGCCAAGATGAACGCGCTGACGGTCGAGATGCTGGGCCAGCTTGACGCGCATCTGGGGGTGATTGAACGGGACAGGACCTTGCGCGCCGTGATGCTGACCGCCGAAGGGGAACGCGCCTTTTGCACCGGGGCCGATATCAATGGCTGGGGCGATCTGACCCCGGCCGAATTTTCGCGCCATTGGGTGCGCGAGGGGCACCGGGTCTTTGACCGGCTGGCGCGCCTTTGCAAACCGACAATTGCGGTTCTGAACGGCCACGCCTTTGGTGGCGGGCTGGAACTGGCGACGGCGTGCGATCTGCGCGTCATGGCCCCCGGCGCCAGCCTTGCCCTCCCCGAGGCGGGCGTCGGGATCGTGCCGGGGTGGTCGGGCACGCAGCGCCTGATGCGGCTGTTGCCCGAACCGGTGGTCAAGGAAATGGCGCTGTTCGGGCACCGCATCAAGGCCGACCGCGCCCTGGCGTTTGGCTTTGTCGCGGCGGTTAGCGATGACCCGCGCGCCGCCGCCGAGGTGCTGCTGGAACGCGCCATCACCCTGTCGCCGCGCGCCGTTGAGGTGGCGAAATCGATGATCCACGCCGGGCAGGGCGAGGACAGCGGCGCGATGATCGAGGCGCTTGGCAGCGCTGCCATCGCCGCCTCGGATGACCGCGCAGAGGGCGTCGCCGCCTTCCGCGAGAAACGCAAACCGGACTTTACAGGGCAATAACCGATGCAAGACCTGCATATTATCACCGACCAAAGCGTCGACATGCCAGACGCCCCCTATCAGGCGCGCCATTTCATCGACGGCAAACACTGCGACAGCGCCGATGGCAAAATCTCTGACCGGGTGTCGCCCTCGCATGGCGTGCTGGTCAGCCAGGCGGCTTTGGGCGGCACGGCAGAGGCTGACGCCGCGATCAAAGCCGCCCGCGCGGCCTTTGACGATGGCCGGTGGAGCCGCCTTTCGGGCAAGGAGCGCGCCAAAATCCTGAATAAAGTCGCCGACCTGATCGAGGACAATGTCGAACGTTTGGCGGTTCTGGAAACGCTGGAAAGCGGCAAACCGATTACACAATCGCGCGGCGAATGCGGCGGGGCCGCGGACTTGTGGCGCTATGCGGCGGCGTTGGCGCGCAGTGTGCATGGCGACAGTCACAATTCATTGGGCGCGGATATTCTGGCCGTCGTGCTGAAAGAGCCCATCGGCGTGGTGTCAATCATCACGCCGTGGAACTTTCCATTCTGGATTCTCAGCCAGAAACTGCCGTTTGCGCTGGCGGCGGGCTGTACTTGTGTTGTGAAACCATCAGAGGTCACGCCTTCGACCACCGCCATGCTGGCGGAGATGTTGCAGCAGGCCGGGTTGCCCGCCGGGGTGTGCAATATCGTTTTGGGGTTCGGCGATCCTGTTGGCGCCCGGATGACCACGCACGCGGATGTCGATATGGTGACGTTTACCGGCTCGACCGCCGTGGGCAAGATGATCACCAAATCCGCAGGTGACACGCTGAAAAAGGTGGCGCTGGAACTGGGCGGCAAGAACCCGCAGGTGATCTTTTCCGACGCCGATATCGCGGATGCCGCCGACGCAGTGACCTTTGGCGTCTATTTCAACGTTGGACAATGCTGCAATTCCTCCAGCCGGATCATCGTGCACGAGGATATCGCCGATGATTTCGTCGCCCGTATCGTGGCGCTGTCGCGGCGCGTGGCCTTTGGCAACCCGATGCACCCCGGCACCCAGGTCGGCGCCATTGTAACGCCAGACCACAGCGCCAAGATCGACGGGTACGTCAAGGCGGCGGTCAACGCCGGGGCGGAACTGTGCCTTGGCGGCGGTCGCCTGACGGTGCCGGGGGTGGGCCACCAGTTTTATCAACCCACCGTGATCCGGGGCGTGACCCCCGACATGGCGATCGCACGCGAAGAGGTGTTTGGCCCGGTCCTGGCGGTGCTGACCTTCAAAACGCTGGACGAGGCCATCGCGCTGAGCAATGATGCGACCTATGGGTTATCGGCAGGAGTCTGGAGTGAAAATATCCACACCTGCCTTGAATTTGCCCGCCGTACCCAGGCCGGAACCGTCTGGACAAATACCTGGATGGACGGATTCCCCGAAATTGCATTCGGCGGGGTCAAACAATCCGGACAGGGCCGTGAAAACGGCAGCTATGGATTTGAAGAATTCCTTGAGGTGAAATCGCTGGTGATGCGGATTGGCCGCACGCGTGCGCCTTGGGTGAAGACCCTCTGACCTCGATCAGAGATTTACGTTTCGAAACACGCAGTTCTAGGGAGGAACCCAAATGCGTAACCTTGCAAAAACATCCATGATCGCGGCGGCCCTGTTGGCCACGACCACAATGGCGCAGGCCGCCGACGTCGAGGTGCTGCACTGGTGGACATCGGGGGGCGAAGCCGCCGCGCTGAACGTCCTGAAAGAGGATCTGGCAAGCCAGGGGATCGGCTGGAATGACATGCCGGTCGCCGGTGGCGGTGGCGAAAGCGCGATGACCGTTCTGCGCGCCCGTGTCACCGCGGGTGACCCGCCGACCGCCGTACAGATGCTGGGCTTTGACATCCAGGACTGGGCTGCCGAGGGTGTGCTGGCCAACCTTGATTCCGTTGCCGCCGAAGAAGGTTGGGATGCCGTTGTGCCCGCCGCACTGCAGGCGTTTTCCAAATATGATGGCCACTGGATCGCGGCGCCGGTCAACGTGCACTCGACCAACTGGGTCTGGGCCAACAAGACCATGCTTGACGGGCTAGGCATCGCCCAGCCGACCACATGGGACGAATTCGTCGCCGCAATGCAGGCGGTCAAGGACAGCGGCAAGACCGCGCTGGCGCATGGCGGTCAGCCCTGGCAGGAAGCCACGATGTTTGACGGCGTTGTGCTGTCGGTCGGGGGGGCTGATTTCTACCGCAAGGCGTTTGTCGACCTCGACGAGGCAGCTCTGACCGGCCCGCAAATGCTGGAAGCGTTCAAGCGCATGGAAACCCTGCGCTCGTTCACCGATGAAAACTTTTCGGGGCGTGACTGGAACCTGGCCTCGGCCATGGTGATCAATGACGAGGCCGCGTTCCAGATCATGGGCGATTGGGCCAAGGGTGAATTCCTGAAAGCCGGCGAAGTCCCGGGCGAGGATTTCCTGTGCTTCCGCGTGCCGGGCTCCGAGGGAACGGTGGCCTTCAACTCTGACCAGTTCGCGATGTTCGCGGTGTCGGGCGATGACAATCTGGCAGCCCAAAGCGAAATGGCACGCGCTATCATGGCGCCCACGTTCCAATCGGCGTTTAACGTGGTCAAGGGGTCTGTCCCGGCGCGCACCGATGTGCCCAATGACGACTTTGACGATTGCGGCAAAAAGGGCATGGCCGAACTGGCTGCCGCCTCGGAAAGCGGATCTTTGGTCGGCTCACTGGCGCATGGCCACGCCCAGCCTGCGGCGATCAAGAACGCGACCTATGACGTGATCACCGCGCATTTCAACGGTGAATACGACGCAGAAACCGCCGTTCAGGAACTTTACAACGCCATCCAGGCCGCGATGTAAGGACTATTGGGGAAGGCGGCGCGCCTGCCTTCCCCGCTTTGCTGGCAGACCCCTAACAACAAGAATTCTGCGCCCCGCGCGCAAGTCAGGAGGAGCTATGGCGCGCCACGTCACCAAGGTGGATTTGCGCATGCGGTTGCAGGATCTGATCCCCAAGATCGTTCTGTCGCCATCCGTCGCGGCAATGGTCGTTTTCGTCTACGGCTTCATCGCCTACACTGTCTTCCTCAGCTTCACCGGCTCGAAAATGTTGCCCCGTTACGACTGGGTCGGGCTGGAAAATTACGTCAAGCTGTGGAAATTGCCCGCCTGGTACACCGCCATCGGCAATCTGGCGATTTTCGCCACGCTTTATATCGTGATCTGCACCGTGATCGGGCTGGTGCTGGCCATTCTGCTGGACCAGAAAATTCGCGGCGAGGGCATGTTGCGCCCGATCTACCTGTACCCGATGGCGCTGTCGTTCATCGTGACCGGCACCGCGTGGAAATGGTTTCTCGACCCCGGTATCGGGCTGGAAAACACCATGCACCTGTGGGGCTGGGAGAGTTTCAAGTTCGGTTGGATCAAGGACCGCAACTATGCCATCTATACCATCGTGATTGCCGCCGTCTGGCAAAGCAGCGGTTTTGTCATGGCGATGTTTTTGGCGGGCCTGCGCGGGATCGACAATGAAATCCTGAAGGCCGCCCAGATTGACGGCGCGTCCAACTGGAACCTTTATCGGCGCATCGTTATCCCGCTGCTGCGGCCTGCGTTCCTGTCGGCCATCGTGATCCTGGCGCATCTGGCGGTCAAATCTTATGACCTTGTCATCGCCCTGACCGGTGGTGGCCCGGGACGCGCCACCGAATTGCCCGCGACCTTCATGTATTCCTACACGTTCACCCGCAACTCGATGGGCATTGGTGCGGCCTCGGCGGTCATCATGTTGATGACCATCGCCGCCATCATGACGCCGTATCTA
>Ga0316206_1001792_pt1 | contig 16996 bp, 16 predicted proteins | sample 6monthpyrite_MG_FD_204942 | JGI IMG/M metagenome (GOLD analysis project Ga0316206, IMG submission 204942) | Microbial mat bacterial communities from mineral coupon in-situ incubated in ocean water Damariscotta River, Maine, United States -... | ecosystem: Environmental > Aquatic > Marine >... | reverse complement strand
TTATCTGCTCGCTTAATTGCCCTTGTTCCTGCAATAACTGGCGCAGACCTTCGGCCTGCTGTTGTAATTCCTTCACCTGATTCGGGTCAAACAGGCTCATGGCAGTCTGAATAGATTCAATATCACCTGACAGAATACTCGGTAATAACTCATCTTCCTGTATGACTGAATCTGGTCGTAACAGATCAACGATAATCGGATGCTCGAGCATTTTCAGATGAATTATTCTGGCTTGCCGCTCTTTTTCAAGCTCTTCGATGGCCAGCGCATCATTACCTGCAGCAGTGCTGATTGCCTTCATAATGACGTCATTCAGACGTAGCAAACCCTGCTTTTCTTTTTCGTGATCACCGCTGATCGCCACACAGGTTTCATACAAACGATCCATCTGCTCCTTGATTTCAAGGATCTTGTCTGTTTCTTCACGGCCTGAGAATGTTGAGACATTTTGTAACAACGCATGAAAATCTTCTGCAAATTGCCGGGCTTCTTCATGATCACTTTGGCGTGCCTGTAGCAACACGGTCTGATCGACTTTTCTACGTTCCACGCTAAATAAGGGGTTATTATAACGACGTGCTAACTGGCGCTCGTGACTGCCGGGCTGTGTTTCAAACTGGATCATTAAATTATTGGCTCAGAATAAAAAGAGTGAGTATATCAGCTAATCTTCCAGTAACTCGAATGTTTCAGACGGGGGTAAGAGCAAATTAGTCGTGTTGGTATGATCATAACCATAAAATTCTTTCATATAATGATACAAATCGTGTTCAACATTAGTTCGACTATCAACCATGTTAATCACACTTCTTGCCAGATCACATGCGTCTTCGGGTGACATCTCTATCGTAAACAAGCGGCCTTCGATCCTGAAGCCGGCTTCTACCATGCTATTACGAATGTCCTGCCATATATCCCGACATGCATCATACGGATTAGTATCGTAATCCAGATTAATCATTATTCCGTAGCGCATCGACAGCCTCTTTTCTTTGTTATGATTGTTATCGACCAGTAAATGGTTTTTTTTAGTTATTTAACCCAAGATTACTGAAAAAGATTATACGAAACAAGCCTTGGCTGCCAGAAATAGATTCGCAGGCATACCTTCAAATCATCATTACGGGCTCATCCAGACGCGCAGCCTGTTCACGTAAGGACAGTATCTGGTCTTCCCAGTAACGACTGGTATTAAACCACGGGAAATTATGTGGAAAAGCCGGATCATCCCAGCGACGGCATAACCACGCTGAATAATGAAACATTCGCAAGGTGCGCAGCGCTTCAAGTAAATGTAATTCACGACGATCAAATTCACGAAACATTTCATAACCTTCGATGATATCCGACAGCTGGATAGCCATATCCTCACGCTCGCCAGATAGCAGCATCCACAAATCCTGGATTGCCGGGCCGGTACGTGTGTCATCAAAATCGACAAAATGAGGGCCGTCATCAGTCCAGAGAATATTGCTGGGGTGACAGTCGGCATGGATACGAAAAGTTTTGATCTGGCCTGCTAACAGATAGTTGCGCCTGATCTGCTTCAATATGTCTTCAGCCAGACTGCGATAGGCCAACTGCAGCTCTTTAGGCACAAAATCATGTTCAAGTATCCAGGCAACCGAATCATCGCCATAGCTTTGAATATTGACCTCAGGCCGATGCTGAAAAGCCTCACACTCACCAACCTGGTGTATTTGCGCCAGAAAACGACCCATCCATTCCAGATGCTCGGGCTTGTCCAGATCTGGCCAGCGTCCGCCACGACGCTCAAACAATGCGAAACGAAAGCCCGCATATTCCAGCAAAGTATCACCGGATTCCATGCGAACAGGTGCCACCACTGGCAATTCTCTATCAATTAACTGCTGACTGAAATGATGTTCTTCCAGAATAGCCTGATCTGACCAGCGACCAGGGCGGTAGAATTTTGCAACCAGTGGTGGCGCATCTTCAATACCCACCTGATACACACGATTTTCATAACTGTTAAGCGCCAGCTGGCGCCCATTACTCAGGTAACCACAAGACTCTATCGCCTGCAACACCAGGTCTGGCGTCAGATCATCATATGGATGTGGATCAGGCTGCATATGCATTCCGGTTTAGGCTAAAGCATGCTAGATTAACATCTTTTTAATCAGACTGGATGCTAAATCAGATCATGACAACTGAAAACCCGCTACTCTCTTTTAAAGGTCTGCCGCCCTTCAGCCAGATCAGGCCGGAACATGTGGAACCCGCCATCAAACAAGTACTGAACGACAACCGCGCACAACTTGATCAGTTACTGGATGGCACTGACAGCTATAGCTGGGATAACCTGCTGGCACCACTCGAGGACATGATGGATAGGCTCAGTGCAATCTGGTCGCCAGTCAGCCATATGAATTCGGTTGTTAACAGTGATGCATTACGGGATGCGTACAATACCTGCCTGGACCAGCTCAGCGAATACTATACCGAGCTGGGTCAAAACAAAAAGCTGTTTCTGGCCTACCGCCAGATAGCTGAAGGAGGAGCCTATAAAAATCTTGATCAGATACAGAAAAAAGTTATCGAGAATGAACTGCGCGACTTCAGATTATCCGGCATTGATTTGTCTGATGAACATCAGCAACGCTATCGTGACATCATGCAAAGCCTGTCTCGCCTGACTTCAAAATTCGGGGAAAATGTACTGGATGCCACACAGGACTGGAGCAAGCATATAACAGATCCAAATGAACTGTCAGGCCTGCCGGAGTCCGCACTGGCATTAACAAAACAACAGGCTGAAAATGCCGGACTGGAAGGTTATTTATTAAATCTGGAGTTCCCCTCTTACTTCCCTGTTATTACTTATGCCGACAACCGTGAATTACGCTATGAAATGTATCAGGCCTATGTGACCCGCGCATCTGACGAAGGGCCCTCTGCAGGCAAGTGGGACAACACGCCGGTCATGGAAGAAATTCTTGCACTACGACATGAAGTAGCTCAGCTGCTTGGCTTCAACAATTATGCCGAGCGCTCTATTGCAACAAAAATGGCCGCCACCACAGATCAGGTTGTCAATTTTTTACAGGAGCTGGCCGATTGTTCACTCCCTGTTGCTAAAAAAGAATTGCAGGATGTACGCAATTTTGCCCTTGATAAGTTTAATCATCAGGAACTCGAAGCCTGGGATCTTGCGTACTATTCGGAAAAATTACGCCAGTCACAATACAATATTTCACAGGAAGAATTAAAACCTTACTTCCCTGCTGCCCAGGTTATTGAAGGCATGTTTGCTGTCGTTGGTAAACTGTATAACATACATATACAGGAAAAATCAGGCATCGATACCTGGCATGAAGATGTTCAGTTTTATGAAATACTTGATAGAAATAATAATCTTCGCGGACAATTTTATCTCGACCTGTATGCACGTGCCAATAAACGTGGTGGCGCATGGATGGATGAGTGCATCAGCCGTAAAAAACGTGATGGCAAAGTACAAACACCCGTCGCCTACTTAACATGTAACTTCACCCCTCCGATCGGAAACGACCCTGCCTTGCTCACGCATGGTGAGGTCGAAACACTATTCCATGAGTTTGGTCATGGCCTGCATCATATGTTAACGCAAATCGACTATACCAGTGTTTCCGGTATCAGCGGTGTCGCCTGGGATGCCGTGGAACTCCCAAGTCAGTTTATGGAAAACTGGTGTTGGGAAAAAGAAGCGCTGGATTTATTTGCACGGCATTACCAGACCGGCGACAAGATACCTGATGAACTTTATCAACGCATGAAAGCTGCACGAAATTTTCAATCAGCGATGCAAATGGTGCGGCAGCTGGAGTTTTCTTTATTTGATTTCCGACTTCACATGGAATATAAACCTGAAAGCGATACGCAGGTATATCAACTTCTGGAAACCGTACGCAAGCAGGTTGCTGTTATGCAACCTCCATCATTTAATCGCTTTCCTCATAGCTTCTCCCATATTTTTGCGGGTGGTTACGCGGCAGGTTACTACAGTTATAAATGGGCGGAGGTTTTATCAGCTGATGCATTTTCTGCATTTGAAGAAAGCAGTATTTTTGACTCGCATACAGGTCAACGCTTTTTACAATCCATCCTTGAAAAAGGCGGCTCACGTGAACCCATGGAACTGTTTGTTGAATTTCGAGGACGTGAACCCAGCATTGATGCATTGCTAAGACATAGTGGCCTGACCGCTTGACAATAACTTACCCGGTCATTCCCGCGAAAGCGGGATTTACCGCTTATTCATTCACAAAAAACTTTTATATTTTAAAATAAATCCCTGGTGTCTTGATGACATTTGATTGCCTCACGCCAGATAACCAGCTTCTGTTCCCTGTTCATACTTGCCATCGCAGGGCTGGTTGACGGCAGCCTTGTATATTTCATATCAGGGAAGAATGACTTCACATCCGGCAAAACATGTTTTCGATATTCCTGCTCGGCTCTGGCACCATTAAAAAATACTGACTGTATATTATTGTTAGACTGAAAAAAATTCAGAAAATTATTAGCCACCACACTACTGCTTTTAATCGCCGAATCCAGACTACCTTCCCGCACACAATTTTGCATAACATCCCATAAGGCAATCCGGTGTTGCTGCAATAATTTCAGTCGCTCAGCATAGCTTTCTATTTTGTCAACATTCAGTATTTGCTGCATAATGAACCAGAAGCTGTTACGGGGATGCGCGTAATACTGCTGCTGTTGCAGCGACTTATCACCCGGCATGGAACCGAGGATTAATATTTCTGCATCACAGCTGGCAACCGCGGCAAAACACTCCAGCGGCTCCATCAGAAACTATAAATCCCGCGCCTCAACTTCAAGAAACATTTTTTGTACCTGTTTGCCAATTTGTTCATTAAAACCGCTCCATTGATGAAACGCTTTCAGCTTTTTGACCACCACAGGCTTAATTTCATACGGCTCGAGTTCTTTTGCAAACCCTTGCTTGACCAGTTCACGTATAATCAACAGGTAGTCCAGAAAAGGTTGTATTGCCTGATGATACTTGCCACTGGGACCATGCCCGGGCACAAACACATTAATATCCAGCCCCTTTACATACTTCAACACATCTATTGCACCGTACATACTCGAGCTGTTATCAAACCGGCCAATACGCAGGGCAAAACTATTGTCGCCCATAAACATGGTTTTGCTATTAACATGTTCAATCATCAAATCGGTATCTGTATGCGCTGCCCTGAATATATGTAACCGGAACTGCTGGCCTGCAATTGTCATTTTTTGTTTATCAACAACAGATTTATCGGGCGCAACTATTTTCGTTCCCTTACTTGCACCTTTAGTAAGACGCTGCATAAGATCAAGCCATTCCAGGCCATTACTACCCTTTGCTTTTGTTATCATTCGCGGGTGTGCGTAAATAACTGCTTTTGGGTAGACTTCACGAATGGACTGATTAGCCAGCCAGTGGTCACCATGGATATGAGTATTAAACACAGCTACCACAGGTTTGGTCGTGATTTTTTTTATCTCTGCCAGAACCTGCCGGCCCACCTGCACGGTACTGCCAGGATCAATCACAATGATCCCTTTGTCACCAATAATAAAACCGGGATTATTCATAAAACCTTTATTATCCGGGTTGGGTTCATCAAGCGGGCCGTGCATAACATAAACATTGCCGGCTATTTGCTCAAATTTATACTGACCGGCCTTACCCAGATCCCATGCCTGCGCAACCACTGGCAACCATAAAATGAACAAAAATAGCTTATGCATAATAATTCCTTCAAAAAACATTAATAATACTAACCACGTTATCATTGCCCGGGACAGTTGGCCATCCCTTGCCACAATTCTTTGCAATCTTCTCTCTACATCATTAACCTACTGTTTCAACACAACAGTAGAGCGATATTGCTGGTTTTTTGCTAATATCAGACCTGCTCAATGCACTTCACTTAATTAATTAGCTGATGGCACTATGAAATATAAAGACCTGCGCGACTTTATCCAGCAACTGGAAACTAAAGGACTACTCAAACGCATCACAGTTGAAGTGGACCCTTATCTGCAAATCACGGAGATTTGTGATCGCACCCTGCGTGCCGGTGGACCTGCATTATTATTCGAAAACCCGAAAGGTTCCAACATCCCGCTGTTAGGCAATTTATTTGGCACGCCGGAAAGGGTTGCGATGGGAATGGGAGAAGATTCGGTAGAGGCATTGCGAGAGGTTGGCAAACTACTCGCATTTCTGAAAGAACCCGAACCGCCAAAAGGTTTTCGTGATGCCTGGGAAAAACTGCCTGTTTTCAAACAAGTTCTGAATATGGCTCCCAAAGTCATCAAAAAAGCAGACTGTCAACATCACGTGCTGGAAGGTGATCAAGTTGATCTGGGTATACTTCCGGTGCAGACGTGCTGGCCTGAAGATGCCGCCCCGCTGATTACCTGGGCGCTGGTTGTTACGCGTGGCCCTAACAAGGAAAGACAAAATCTCGGTATCTACCGACAGCAGGTTATTGGTAAAAATAAATTGATCATGCGGTGGCTAGCTCATCGGGGTGGTGCACTGGACTTTAAGGAATGGTGTGAGGCACACCCGGGCGAGCGATTTCCCGTCTCTGTGGCTCTCGGCGCTGATCCTGCTACCATTTTAGGGGCCGTGACGCCGGTACCCGATGCATTATCAGAATATGCTTTCGCAGGTCTGCTAAGAGGAGAAAAAACGGAAGTCTGCAAGTCAATTGGAAATGATTTACAAGTACCCGCATCGGCCGAATTTGTTCTTGAAGGTTATATAGACCCTGATGAAATGGCTGACGAGGGTCCATTCGGGGATCACACCGGTTATTATAATGAAGTCGAACGTTTCCCTGTTTTCACCATTGAACGTATCACACATCGTAAAAATCCGATTTACCATAGTACTTATACCGGAAGGCCACCTGATGAACCCGCCATTCTCGGGGTCGCGCTGAATGAGGTTTTCGTCCCTATTCTGCAAAAGCAGTTTCCGGAAATCACTGATTTCTACCTGCCTCCGGAAGGCTGCTCCTACCGTATGGCCGTCGTCAGCATGAAAAAGCAATATCCAGGTCATGCCAAACGCGTCATGATGGGGGTCTGGTCATTCCTGCGTCAGTTTATGTATACCAAGTTTGTGATTGTGGTAGATGACGATATTAATGTCAGGGAGTGGCAGGATGTTATCTGGGCAATGACCACGCGTATGGACCCTGTACGTGACACAACGCTTATTGAAAACACGCCGATCGACTACCTGGACTTTGCTTCACCGGTTTCCGGGCTGGGTGGAAAAATCGGTTTCGATGCGACCAATAAAATGCCGGGGGAAACGGATCGTGAGTGGGGTCAGCCAATTACCATGAGTGATGATGTAAAAGAACAGGTTGATCAGATATGGGAATCACTGGGTATCAGCTGACACTATCCAAACATGTATTTTGCTTGTTTCTTCAGCTACTTTAGATAAACTTCTAATAGCTATCAAGACATCAATAATAATTAATTCTTCGGGAGTTATTCCATGAAAGTATTACAGATGACGCTTGGCGTCTCGCTTTGCGCTATTCTGGGTTTTCCTGTTGCAGCACAAGCCAGTGACGTCAAACATACATCTCACTGGGCTTATACCGGTCATGAAGGCCCTTCTCACTGGGGTGATTTATCTAAAGATTATCATGCCTGTAAAGCAGGTAAGTCACAATCGCCTATCGACATTAGCGCCAGTAAATACGGTAGCGCAAACCCTGTTAGCATCAGCTATAACAGCAAGGCTGTCAGCATCCTGAACAATGGTCATACCATTCAGGTTAATATTGCCGATGGCAGCAACATCACCGTCAGTGGCAAGTCCTACAAATTACTGCAATTCCACTTCCATACGCCATCAGAGCATACAATTAATGGTAAGCACGCTGATATGGTGGCACATCTGGTTCATAAATCAGCAGATGGCCAACTGGGTGTTATCGGTATTCTGATGAAAAAAGGCAAAACCAATGAAGCACTGGCTCAGTTTTGGCCACATATGCCCCAAAAAGCTGGCACTAAAGCAAATTTAAGCGTCAAGGCTAATGCACGCGACTTACTTCCTTCGGATCTTTCTTACTATAATTATTCCGGCTCACTGACGACACCTCCTTGTAGTGAGGGTGTTAACTGGCTGGTATTGATGAACCCGGTTGAAGTTTCTGCCAAACAGATTGCGACTTTCACATCAGTCATTCACAAGAATGTTCGCCCTGTGCAGCCTTTAAATGGCCGTGAAATTATAAATCACTAGAATTTGTTGACCATGCCTTTCTGCCAGTTCAAATTGAGTCAAACCCATAGAAAATGCTATGGTAATACGAAGATAATAAAAAACGCCGGGGGACTGTCATGCGGACAATTATGATACTGAATACCAAAGGTGGCTGTGGTAAATCGACAATCGCGACTAACCTGGCCAGTTACTATGCCTTTGAAATGGAACAAAAGGTGGTACTTGAAGACTTTGACCCCCAGGGTTCCAGTACAGAATGGCTACGCGTAAGGCCTGAACAGTACCCTGAGATTACAGGCATACGTGCCTGGGAAGAAAAAACGCGTGTCCCCAGAAATACGGATATCGTTATTATAGATGCACCTGCCGCCACCTATGGCAAGGATATGACCACACTGGTACGTCGTGCAGATACGATTCTTATTCCGGTATTACCCTCACCCATCGACATGCGTGCTGCAGCACGCTTTATTCATGATCTGTTGCTACAGGGCAAGGTTTCAAGAAAACAAACAAAAATAGCGGTCATCGCTAACAGGGTTCGCGAAAATACCCTTGTTTTTCATGATCTTGAGAAGTTCCTCAAGAGCCTGAAAATACCTTTTATCACCACTTTACGTGATACCCAGAATTATATTCGAACGGCCGAGCGTGGTATTGGCGTCTTTGAAATGGCGCCTTCCAGTGTCTATCAGGATCTGGAACAATGGGAGCCACTGACCAGATGGCTGCGCAGTAAACGCAGCCTTCCTGCCTCCACTTAAAAAAATCTGACCACCTTTCCCTAAAAAAATAAACAATAACCTTAATACCTGAGGGTATTAATCGCCTATTAATTAAGGGAAAATGCACCACAATGAATACACAAGACAAAACATGACTTACACAGTCACATTACCAACAACACAACACAGCTTTACCGCCACGGAAGAGGAAACGGTTCTTGAAGCTGCGCTCAAGGCGGGTATCAGCTTGCCCTATGGATGCCGCAGTGGCCGATGTGGCGCCTGCAAGGGTAAACTCCTCAGTGGAAAGGTGCGTTATAACGACCAGCCCAATGCCCTCACGACAGAAATGAAAGCCCATAACTATGCTCTCTTCTGTCAGGCTCACGCCTGCTCTGACCTTAAAATTGCCGTTGATGAAATCGAACAGTTCAGCCAGATCAAGGTCCAGCAAATGCCGGTCAAGGTTATCAAGCGGCATCAACTCTCTCACGATGTGATCCAGCTCTTGCTGAAACTACCCGAGAATATCCGTCTTCAATTTTTTGCCGGACAATACATCGATATTATCCAGGATAATGGTGAACACCGAAGTTTTTCAATTGCTAACGCTCCACACGATGATGAATACCTGCAGTTACATATACGTCATGTAGAAGGCGGGGAATACACCGGCTATTTATTTGATCAACTCAGGGAAAATGACATACTTCGTATCGAAGCACCCCTGGGTACTTTTTCACTCAAGGAATCATCGCCACGACCCATGATACTGATCGGCGGGGGTACCGGGTTTGCACCATTAAAAGGTATGCTTGAACATGCTTTTCATATCGGGCTTGAAAAACCTATGCACCTGTTTTGGGGGGTTCGCTCCAGACGAGATCTGTACATGCCGGAATTACCACTTGAATGGGCAAATCGATATCCACTATTTCGTTACACACCCGTTTTATCTGAGCCTTTACCCACGGATGAATGGACAGGCGAAACAGGGATGGTACATGAATCAGTATTAAATACTTATCAGGAAATGAGCAACATGGATTTTTACCTCAGTGGCCCACCCGCCATGGTCTATGGTGCCAGAGATATTTTTATGGAAAAAGGTGTGCCTGAAAGACAAATTTTTTCTGATGCTTTTGAATTTAATTCACAAATGGATAAGGTAAAAAGTTAACAATATTGCCTGATTCAAACACTCGATGCTAGTCAGCAGCTGAAAAGTCCGGAATCTGTGACTTGATATCGCTCACAGCCAGATCCAGTCCCGATCGAAAACTGGCTAACGCACCCTCCATGTCTTCAAGATGTTGCAGTAACACCCCTAACTCAAAATAAGCCTCAGCGCGGCAACCCAGAGAAAGACTGGCTTCAAGATGAGCGCGTGCCTTACCCCAGAGTTTATTACGCATACAGATTCGACCCAATGTTAGTTGAACAATAGCATCGCGCCCAAAGTCTTTTTCCCAGCCTTCTGCATATTTTAATTGCTGCTCTGGCTGACTGGATAGAACCTGACCATATAAATAAACCAGCGATTTACTCCATTTTTTATCCAGTGCTTTCTGTAAAATAGTCTCTGCTTCATCCTGAGCATCTAATTGTAAAAATAATTGCACGCATTTTTTTACCACGGGCTCGTTATAATATAGCTCACTGGTGAATCCATTAAATGCATTCAGGAGTGAATCAACGCCTTGTCTGGATGCTAATTGCAATATATTTATTGAGACTTCAACCTCAAGCAAGCTTGCCTGCTGATCGCTTATAATGCCGTGCTTCCAGATTTCAGGCAGCTTATCTTTTAATAACTCCCATTCCCCCAGTTGCTGATAAAGCCCTAGCAGCATCTCAAGAATACAGGGATTGTTTTGATCCAGTTCCAATAAACGGCTCAGCGACGCAAAAGCTTGCTCATGTTGCCCCTGAACTATTTGCAGTTCAGCCTGGGTAAGACCAATCGCCAATTCTGACTCTGGCTTAACATTAGATGCCAGCTGAAGATAATGGTCACGCCGCGCATGCTTGCCTTGATGCTGCGCAGCTCGTGCGGCAGTCAAATAGTTTAATACAGGCATCTCACTACTATCCACCGACTTTATAAGCAGTTTCTCGGATTTTTTCCAATGCCCCTGAGCAAGTTCAAACAAACCACGATAAAACTGATCACGGGAGCGTTTTTCTCTATGGCGTTGCCCCCACACATACATTCTGTCGGGAAAATCAAATAATACGCGCAACAAACGAAAAACAAGAACAGCACCTGCAACCAGTAATACCAGTAACAACGCCAGCATTGAAATGGTTGTTTCCACGGTTGTTTCAGCATAACTGAATAACACATAACCCGGGTCTTCAAGCAGTGTCAGCACGCCAACAACGGTAACAGACAATGACAGCAACAATATAACGATGAACTTCATAATGCCTTTTTCTCATGCTGTTGCTGCTTTCGAAACTGTTGCAGTTGCTTCCAGGCCAGTCCGATTTCAGGATATTTAATATCAAGCTTCAACTTTATTAAATTATCCAGACCCTCTATAGCTGCTATGGTATCCTGCTGCCTGGTATCAAAATATCGAGTCAGCCATATTCTGCTTTGTTGACTTAGCACATGCGCGCCCGCTTCATTCCTCTGTAATAAACTCAAGCGTAATTGCTCCAGCCTGCTCTTCAGGATTAAGCGAACATGCCTTTCATCCTCGGCACTTAACATAGCCGGTGTTTTATGTGATGTACGCCGTATTGATACCAAAGGCCGCATTGTTTTTAACAGGCCTTTCCATATCGAATCAGTCTCTTTACGCTTACCTGAATTATTTTCATCATCAGGCTTGTTAAATTGCACCGGGTGAGCGCTAAGCAAAGGAAGCTTGTCTGCCTTGAAAATTAATTTAGTCACAAAAGATACAGATTCGTCAGTTCGAGATATCTGTATACCTTGCAATAACTTTATTTCTGCTAATATTTGTTTCCGCACTGCCACCAATGCAACATCACTTCGCTCTCGCAATAAAGCCTCTGCCATCTGCATAGCACTGATAGTCGCAAATAAATCATGCGTTAAAGTATAACGTTGCTGCGCAAATCTTAATAACGCATCTGCCTCAACCAATCGGACATCTTCTACCGGCTTTATCTGCTGATGTTTCTGTAATGCCTGAAAACTGATCGATAGTTGCTGATAAAGTTGCTGCAATGTTTTCAGTTCATTTTTTAGTCCCTGAGTTTTTTTCGCTTCTTTCTCAAGCTGCTCAACTTTTATTGCCATTGCAGGTGTATCTAATGCCACCCATTGTTTTTTAACCGCTTCTTGCTGCATCCATAAAAAAATACACCCACTCAAGGCAGCCAGCGCAACCCATAGTGTAATAACTGTCCATATGCCAGCTGATTTCCCTGCCAGGCTTTTAGGTGCCTCTTTGTTGTCCGCTACACCAACAACATCACTCTGTTCACTCACCTCGTTCTGATCGGCCTGTATTTCGTTATCACTCATCATGAGCTCCTGTACACATCTGTTTTATCAGGCAATAAATTGCTGCGAGCATAGCTGCATCACTTGCATTTTCAGCAATGTTAATCGTTGAGGTTATCTGCATCTTTCTTGCTTCCTGCTGTATTCTTTCGCTCAGTACAACCATGGGGATTTTTTTTAAATAAACACCCCCTGCATTACCCGCCAGCGTGCACAGGTTGTGCAAGCCTTCATTACTGGTCAGTGTGACAATATCAATTTTATGCTGCTGTAAATATGACAACAGCATGGCTCGATCAGCATCAGGTAACTCTCGCCGATAAACCTCACAATATTCTACTTTTGCACCTCTGGATCGTAATGTATCGGCCAGATACTCACGCCCACCCACGCCCCTGAATATAATGATGCTCTTACCTTCTACTGCGTTCATTTCTACTGTAGATAATAAGGATTCACTGTTCCAGGCATGCTCGGGCAACACATCGATATCACAATGATATGTTTCAAGCATGTTAGCCGTTGACTGGCCAATCGCAATAATCTCGCGGGGTAAATCTGCTCTGCCTGACAGCAGTGCCATGGTTGCCTGAACAGCATTGGCACTGATAAATATAGCCATATCAAAATTAATAAAATTTTCTACATTATCGATATGGGTAACAGGGACGATATTGATAACCGGATAAGGGATGGCAGTGCCCCCTGCCTGTTCAATCAGCTCACATAATTGCCTTGCCTGTGCGGCAGGGCGGGTAACCAGAACACGGCAGCCACTCAGGGAAACCGTTTGTTCAGCTTTCATGCTATTTTAACCGTCTGCATTCTCATCAAACAGCTCTTTTAAAATAACATCGGCTCCACGTGCCAGCAGATCCTGTCCAAGAACATCACCTAATTCCTCAGCATCTTCAGGCCGGCCACTAATGACGCCATGAATCATTTCACTTCCATCCGGGCGGCCAACAAGCCCTCGCACGATGATGATACCCTTGTCAATTTCCGCGTAACCACCTATCGGAACCTGGCAACCCCCTTGTAAACGGGCATTCATGGCTCGTTCAGCTATAATTCGTGTCTGCGTTGTTTCATCATTAAGTGGTACCAGCAGTGACTCTACATCCGGATCATTTTCCCGGCATTCGATTCCTATCGCTCCCTGAGCTATCGCTGGCAACATCACCTCCGGTGCCAGTACCTGACGTATTCTTGATTCCATATCAAGGCGAATCAGCCCGGCGCTCGCCAGAATAATAGCCTGATACTCACCGTTATCCAGCTTGGCAAGACGCGTATTAACGTTGCCACGTAGATCATGTATATCCAGATCTGGACGTAATTCTGCCAGCTGACAACGTCTGCGCAGACTGGAGGTCCCAACGACTGCACCTTCCGGTAGTTCATCCAGAGTGGCATATTGATTAGACACAAATGCGTCACAAGGATTTTCTCGCTCAAGAATAATGGGTATATGCAGCCCTTGCGGTAATTCTACCGGCACGTCTTTCATGGAATGAACGGCAATATCGCTTTCCTGACGGAACATACTTTGCTCCAGTTCTTTGACAAATAACCCTTTACCGCCGATTTTTGCCAGGGGCGCATCCAGTATCCGGTCACCCTGCGTTGTCATGGTCACCAGCTCAACTTTCAGCCCCGGATGACATTCCTGCAAGCGACGCCCAACAAATTCAGCTTGCCAAAGCGCTAGTTGGCTCTTACGAGTTGCAATTCTAATACATTCAAGTGCCATGCTTATTCCTGTAAAGTCAATATGTTATGCGGATACTATCATATTTTCGGACATTATTGACCACATAAAAGTGTACATTTACTATTCAAATGTGCCAAAATAATGTCGTGAAATGCAACTAATTCGTCCGCTTTCAGTCCATATTATTACCAGGCCAATAACAACGGTGTACTGCATTTATGAAAAAATTCTCCCCTGTTAGCGCCATTTTTCTTGCGATATTGGCGCTTTCCAGTCTAAACGCATGTGCAGAGCCGAAAAACAAACCTCACGTACAACAAATCTTTGACCTGGCCAAGCTTGCGCGACAATCACATGACAAAAAGCTGCCTATCTTGCTGCTATTTTCTGCCACAGACTGCCCTTACTGTGACTTACTGGAAAATGAAATCCTGAACCCTATGTTGCTCAGTGGTGATTACCAGGATCGCGTCATTATTGCCAAAGTTGTTATAGACAATCCTGGTAACATGCATGACTTTAATGGCAAGCCCACTAGCATCGATCATTTCAAATCGCGCTACAGTCTTTTTGTTACTCCCACGCTGTTGTTTCTTGATGCCCGCGGCACAGAAATCAATCATCGCATTGTCGGAGTTAATACCATTGAGATGTTTGGTGGACGGGTTGATACTGCCATTGCAAATGCTCTAAAAAGACTGCGGCCAGATAATCATGTTGCCAGAAACAACACTAAAAAAAAGATATAATATCTCTACGCGCCGCCCGGGCTCAACAAATTAACCCAGGTTTTTAATAATCTTTCGTACTTCAGATACATGCCGTCGACTGACTTCCAGTTGATTTTGTGTATCCCTGAGTTTCAACAAGTGCCCTCCCTGAGGTGTTCTGTCCATTAACATAATATAATCCCTTGCTACCAGCGCATTGCGGTGAATACGTATAAAACGCGCTGAAAACTCTTCTTCCAGAGATTTTAGTGATTCCTCGATTAACACTTCACCTTCAGCTGTCGCCACACTGATATATTTTTGATCTGCCATAAAATAAATAATATCTGGCAGCGCAATCAATCGAATCTGATTTCGTGCACGTACACAAATATGCGTTCTTGCATTAGCATCATCCTGATTTATTCTCGATAACTGCACCCGATTTAATCGACCGGCTTTCTGTAAGGCTTCTTGCAGGCGCTCCTTACGTATAGGCTTTAATAAATAATCTATCGCATTGGTTTCAAACGCTTGTAACGCATGCTGGTCATACGCGGTCACAAAAATAACTGCCGGTGGATTTTCCTGCCCCATCAAATGCCGTGCCGTTTCTATGCCGTCCATTCCAGGCATTCTGATATCCAGAAGAATAGCATCAGGCTGCTGACTTTCACTGATCTGTAACGCTTGCTCACCATGAGCGGCTTCACCCACAACCTTGTGACCTAATTCTTCTACCAATGCCCGCAATCGTATCCGCGCCGGGGTTTCATCGTCCGTTATTAATATATTCATTCCATCTCCACGCGGGTGCGATATGGAAATCTTATTTCCAGCAAGCAATAACTTTCCTGCCGATTCAGCCTGATACCTGCTTTATCACCAAACGCAATGGTAAGGCGTTCATCAATATTTCCTGTTGCCATCTGGTTACCCTGAGATTCGCCTGCCTGCTCTTGAGGAACACAGGGGTTCATGATTGATATTTCCAGCCAGTTATCCTTACGGCTGCTCAGTACCTGAATCTCTCCACCCTGAGGTATTTTTTCAACTCCATGATAAATAGCATTCTCGAGTAATGGCTGCAAGGTTAACACGGGCAATAATGCATCTTCCGGAATCTCGTCCAGCTTCCATTGAACGGTCAGTCTGTCGCCCAGACGCAACTGTTCAATGTGAACATAACGTTTTGCCGTAGCCACCTCTTCCGAAATACTGACAAATTGCGCAGAATCATTAAGACTGGCTCGAAACAGGTCAGAAAGATCTTCGACTGCCATTTCTGCATTATCCGGCTGAGCGCGAATCAATGCCGCTATCGTATTCATACTATTAAATAAAAAGTGCGGCCGTATTCTTGCCTGTAACGCCTGAATACGAGCATTGGAATGAGCTTGTAAAAACTGTTTCTGCTGATGCTGTAAATAAATAAAACGGAGTGTAATCGCGCCCAGAATGGCGCTGATACCGAGATTTCTTAACAGAAAATCCGCATGCCAGCCGACCTCATATTGCATGCCTATATACTGTAATGACCAATACACTATTTCGCTGACAATTAATGTCACTAGCAGAATAATTGAATAACTTATGTAGCCGGCATGCCTGGCATTCATATGGGAAAGCACCTTGCGTAACAGGCAAATCATGCTCGCACTTCCCATTGCAATCCACTGCACAAACAGCGAAATCACACCCAGCCTGTCCCAGCTCAATGGCTGCGAATAGGTTGTTATCAGCAAAATGACGAACGCCAGCAACTCAGCAACAATAACAACCGTTAACCCCATCCTGATGCCACAAAAGTCTGGCAAAAATAAAGTTTCTGTATCGCTATTATTATGATTTTCTGGTTTTACTGACATCTGGCAAGTATATCCCGTGTTTTACGAGTTTCTGATATAATTCACGTACGTCGTATTCAAGGATATAACTAAATGAGTGAAAACAACAGCAAAGACAAACTGTGGAAGGGTCGCTTTAATGAACCCACCGATGCATTTGTTGAAAAATTTACCGCGTCAGTAACATTTGACCAGCGACTCTATCCTTATGACATAGCAGGATCAAAAGCACATG
>Ga0316206_1001791_pt1 | contig 16999 bp, 17 predicted proteins | sample 6monthpyrite_MG_FD_204942 | JGI IMG/M metagenome (GOLD analysis project Ga0316206, IMG submission 204942) | Microbial mat bacterial communities from mineral coupon in-situ incubated in ocean water Damariscotta River, Maine, United States -... | ecosystem: Environmental > Aquatic > Marine >... | reverse complement strand
TACCGTAAATAGGAGCACCTAACCTGCCCTCCATTTCTCCGGTAACATACTCAATAGAACGCAGGTCTTTATGATAAATAATATGCTCTGATTTCGCCTTAACAAACCGCCCGAGTTCTGCCAGTGGAATCGTTTTGCCCGAAGCACTGACAATAGGCAGGGTATTCAGCCGCTCTATCTGGGAGCGTGATGCAAGTGGAACCTGAATCACGATATAGGTTGGCTCCAGTACTACCTCACGCTTGACATCACCAAGCTTGTATCCCCCAAGCGCCATCTCCAGATTTCGATTAATTGAGTCAACTGAAATACCTTTACGGACTGCTTTTTCAGTATCTACTTCAAAACGCCAGTAATCATGTGGTGTAATCATATAATTATCGACATCCACCACACCTTCAGCCTGCCTGAACATATTTGTCATTTCGCGGGCAACCTGCCTGCGTTTTTCAGCATCTGGACCATATATTTCAGCGACGACCGTCTGCAACACCGGAGGACCCGGAGGCATTTCTACAACCTGGATTTTAACGCCGGTTTTCTTCACACCTTCACGGCTGTTGATGTATTTGTTCAGCATGAGACGCACACTGACAGCTATATCATGACTCGCTCTTTCTCTTTCCTTTTTATCCAATAGCATTACCTGGATATCAGCTTCCCAGGGTTGCTGACGTAAATAATAATGCCTGACCAGACCATTAAAATTAAAAGGCGAAGCTGTTCCTACATAAGACTGCAATGCAGTCACTTCCGGTACTTTGCGAATTTGCTCAGCAAGCTGTGCGGCAATATTAGCTGTTACAGGCAAGGCCGTGCCTTCCGGCATATTGATTACGACACTAAACTCGGGTTTGTTATCGAATGGCAGCATTTTAACGGTCACTGCCGTCGTATAAAACATTGAGCACGCCAGAAAGGTTAATGCGATCAGGGAATATAAAAATATGCGCCCCAGAGGACCCTTCTTACATAGTGGCTGCATACAAGGGTTATAAAAACGACCTATCATCTCATTTACTTTATGCTCATGCTTCTCTGCTCTTTCCAATGCTTTCAATTGGGGGCGAACACGCATTGCTAACCAGGGAGCAAAAATAAACGCCGCAATCAGGGAGAAAAACATGGCAGCGGCACCCAGTACCGGGATAGGTCGCATATAGGGCCCCATCAAACCACTAACCACCCCCATGGGTAACATCGCAGAAATAATGGTCAGAGTTGCCAGGATAGTCGGATTACCTACCTCACGTACCGCATCAATGGCAATTTCGACGGTTGTCTTCCCTGCCTTCAACCAGCGCCGGAAGATATTTTCAACCACCACCGTTGCATCATCAACAAGAATACCGATCGAGAATACCAGTGCAAAAAGGCTTACTCTGTCTATGGTGTAATCTATCACCCAGGCTGCCCAGATTGTAATCAGGATAACGATGGGAATAATAGTAATAACAACTGATGCCGCACGTAACCCCAGACCGATAAGACATAAAAAACTAACAGCAACAGCAGCCTCAAACATCGCAATCAGAAGTTCGTTTACCTTGTCATCTGCACTCTTGCCATAATTTCGGGTAACTTCAACATGCACATCAGGTGGGATGATATTACCTTTAAGACCATCAATCTTGTTAATAATATCTTTTGCTACGCTAACGCCATTCGTTCCAAGCTTTTTCGCCACAGCAATCGTAACGGCAGGTGCTGCAGACACAACCTGATCCTTCTTGTCAGCCGCAGCCCCGGAATAATAAGAAACCAGTTGTTTTGTTTCTGATGGCAGTTCTGATACTTTGGCTACATCCCGGACATAAACAGGCCGGCCGTTACGTATACCCACAACAAGTCGTGATATATCTTCTGCTGTTTTTAAATACGCACCGGTATAAACTGTAAATGAGGTATTACCACCTTCAATACTCCCTGCCTTGCGCTCCGCATTTGCTGTCCGAATCGTATTCGCAACCTGATCCAGACTGATACCAAAACCACTCAGGCGTTCAGGTGAAACTTCAATACGAATCTGCTCACTTCGTCCACCGGTTACAAATCCTCGCCCTGTATTTGGCACTTCCTTGATTCGTTGCAATACAGTTAACCCCAGCGTACGCAACAATCCGTCATCCATTTCAGTCGACCATAATGTAATGGTTACGACCGGCACGTCATCAATACCGATTGGTTTAACTAATGGAGGCCTGACCCCTGGTGGCATTTTATCAAGATTGGATTGAAGCTTGTCGTGAACCTTTACGATAGACTTTCCAAGATCCTGCCCCACTTTAAAACGAACCGTTACAATAGCCTGGCCACGCTGACTTGCCGAGTAAACATGACGCGTACCCGGTATTTCACTCATAATTCGTTCAAGGGGTTCAGTAACCAGGCTGGCCACCTGTTCTGCTGATGCACCTGGGTACTGAACATAGATGTCCACCATGGGCACAGATATTTTCGGGTCTTCCTGACGCGGCGTAAAAAATAGTCCTAACAGACCAATGGCTAATGCTGCCATCATTAACAAAGGTGTTACGGGCGAATTAATGAAGGCCTTTGCCATTCTCCCGGCCAGACCAAGATCATTACTTGCAAGCATCTCTTCTTCTGACTGATTATCTTTTATTTTTTTTTGTTCCAGTTCGTCACTCATCAAAATCTTCGCCTTGCATTCTTGAATTACAATCAACCACCCGGACTACTAAAGTAATCACGTGGTAAATTACAGCACACAAACAAATTAAATTACTTGCTAACTGGCTGCTTTCCTATAACAACCTCCGGCCCCGGGTTTGCCAGAATACGGTCATTTTCATGCAAGCCGGATAATACTGTAATAGTATTAGCATCTATCGCTTCACCCAGACGGATGTAACGTAACTCAGGTTTATTGTCTGCATTCAGACGGTAAACTGCTGGCAAACTGCCACGGCCACGTACCGCACTTTTGGGAATGAGAATAACATTTCGGGAAGCTGCCTTAATATCCGGCACAACTACTTCGGCATACATACCAGGACCACCCTGTACACCTTTCGGTAAATCCAGTTTTACTGTCACCGTATGTCTTTCAATATCAGCCATCGGAAAAATCTGCGCAACCTTAGCTTCAACGTATTTGTTGCCAACATCCAGCTTGGCTGTTAACACCATGCCTTTTTGTATACCAGGCATTAAACGGGCTGGAACATCAACCTTTAACTGTAATGTTTTGGTATCCGCAAGCTTGAGCATGGGTTGCCCCGGCTGAATCGTATCACCAACCTCAACAAATTTTTTCACAATCAGTCCCGAAAAAGGAGCAACCGAACGAGTGTCTCTTAGTTTTGCATCAATCTCTTCCAGTTTCGATCTTGCCTTGAGCGCCTGAGACTGAGCCTGGCTCACCTGCGTGCCTCTGGAATACAAATCTGCAGAACGTTCAAGATTTGGATTGCCATAACCCATGAACTGGCCTGCCTGTTTGGTAAACAGTTGATCAAACATTGATGGCATGCCCATGCCTGGCATACGATTGATATTTTTTGACTGCGGAGACCAGAGCTCTCTTGAATACTGCACGCGAGCATTGCGTATTGCGGACTCTGCATTACCGAGTGCGGCCAGTGCCTGTCGACGTTGAGCCAGCAAATCATCATCATCTATTGTCACTAATACCTGACCTTGCTCGATGTATGCGCCTTCTGAGCCTGCAATAAACTCAATACGCCCCGGAATCTGAGCTGCAAGTGTCACTTCCTTAAACGGTATAACTGTGCCACCCAGAGTAATGAAGCTATTCAATGGAGTAGAATGCAAGGTAATGACTTCATCATGCCTGAATCCTTGCTGTTGTCTTCGATATTGATACTGTGGCCTGACAGGTGCGGGAGCTGGAGCATATACAGCTGGAGCTGCCTGGCTATCTGCCTGTCTGTACGGAGATGGAGCATAAGGACTGTCTGTTTGTCTGTATTGTTGCTGACCCTGGTTCTGGGTCTGGGTCTGGCCATAATACGGTGCAGCCAATGCACTCAGGGAAATAACCAGCCCAAATGATAATAAATAGCCTGATGCTAATTTACTTGTTTTCATTCTTTTACCCACTCGTACTTACAAACCCTTGATAATAGTCAGGTCCTGTTATAATAATTTATTTAGACTAGGCGCGTCCCATCACACCAAAACTTTTAATAAAGGGACCTGCCATACGTGGATCTTTCACCATTGCACCATAATCACCCACATTGAATTTCAGTTTACGTGATGTATAGGCTATACCCAGCCCCATCATGCCGGGTGGCTTCTTCATCCATTTTTTCCAGTTATCAGGTGTAGCACGAAGATCCCAGTTCAGCTCTTCATCCTGATAGGGGCCAGCACTCACTGCCTTTCCATTTTCGACAACCAGGATACCTAACGGCTTGTCATCACCATCGAATCCATAACCAATATTTGAATTGAACTGGATTGCTGCAAGTTTGCCAGATAACTCTGGTTCAGCATTCCACTGCTCCATAAAGGACTTCATCCACTCATCAGAAAAAAGCTCGGCCATTTTCATCCCCTCTTTAAATTATTGTATTAAATTATTATTCACTGTAAATCACAGGAAAATATACCAGAAACCCGTAGACTACGATGACAGATCAAACAAACCCAACTTCTCGGGTAAACTACATGTTTAATATTAATGTGTTATATAACAGACGTAGTCTTGCATAACATTCAGTCTACCGCAATTTTTCCGGATATAATGATCTTCTCTTTATTAAAAGCTATATTAAGCCATTGTTTTTATTAAAAACTAATTTTTACAAAATACATGATCAAGCATTTCGATCATGCTCAGCATTCTGTTATCTCTTAACCGGTAAAACACATTTTTGGCTTCCTTGGTTGAAACCAGCATACCCTTATCCCTTAACGTAGACAGATGATGCGAAACATTACTTTGTGAGCTGCCCACCGTTGCTGCAAGGTCCCTGACTGACAGCTGACCTTTTCCTAATGTACACAATATCTTCAGACGAATAGGATGTGACAATGCCTTCAATGACAAAGCCGCACAGTTAAATTGTTCATCGCGCATAATTCATCCTGCTCTCTGTTTATATGTGTTTATTTAAATTTCGGCATCTCATGCTCTTTGGTCATCAAAAAACTGCCGAAAATATTTTTGTCTGGACTTGTTTTTCTCCAGCGTTCCTTTTTTTTGCAATTCAAGCCATTCCTGCTGTTGTAGCCTGAACTGCCTGATAAATTGTTTGTTGATACTTTGAGCTTTTTTCTGCTGCTGCAGTAACATTTCCTGCTGCTTACGCTGTAGCTCCAGTATGTGTTGATATCTTTGCTTTTGCCTTTTCAACTCAGCCTGTCGAGCGTTGTTCAGCCTGTCAATCAACTGTCGTTGCTGTTGTAATCTTTGCTGGTAGTATGGTGGATATCGGACAGGAGGCTGTCTTAATGGATATCGTGGAACATGATTCCCGGAATAAGGATAGACGGGAGCTACTGGTGAATACCAGGCATTTACATCTACCCCCGCTAACATTAACAATACAAAACCCAAGTAATACGAAATCAACTTTCCTGGCCTTGTATTTCGAATCATTTATGTACCTTGATAAATATCGCTATCTGAATACTAGCAAAAAAAATATCTATTTAGCACATCCTTGTGCTGCATAGATCAATACTATAAATATGAGTACTGCTTACTTCTTAGGAGCAGGAGCTTGCTGAGGAGCACCGTAAGGAGCAGGAGCGCCGTAAGGAGCAGGAGCGCCGTAACCGTAAGGAGCGCCGTAACCGTAAGGAGCGCCGTAACCATAAGGAGCACCATAGCCATTTCCATAGCCATTTCCATAGCCATTACCATAGCCATTTCCGTACATACCAGTATTAGCACGTGAATTCATGCTGAATGACATGTCGCCATTGCCCCATCCGTTACCATTACCCCAACCGTTGCCGTTGCCATTGTTACCCCAACCGTTGTTCCAAGGAGTCCAGCCCCAAGCACTTGCAGAACCTGCAGCAACCAACAATGCAGAAGCTGTTACGATAGTAGCGATCTTTTTCATTTTGAATCTCCAGTAAAATTTTAAGTTGAATTTTTCACTCAATGTTTGAGTACGGTGTAACTATAATCCAGTTAAATGCACATATCAACATATATTAATATATTAATTTGTTAATATTTGATAAATATCAAACAATATCCGTATCTAATTGTTTATATTAGTAAATAAATGCTTATCACTACTTAACATAAATGTGTTTTGTGACGTATTTACTTGCAATATCAACCATATCACATATATTAGTTAAAACTAATAAAGCGGATATGGATATTTAAAATGTACAACTTTGACATTATCACCATTATAGGGATGATTTCGGCCTTTGCGGTGAGCTATTTCATTATACGCTTATGTAAAAAAGACCAGTGTTATCGGTTTCGTCGTTAATCATTTACAGATAACTGGAAACCAAAAAAAGGCCACGCAAATGCGTGGCCTTTTTGTTGCCTGTTTCCAGACGGTTGATAAAACGCTTATTTAGTTTCGAAGCGTTTTTTCATCATAGCCATATGATCGTCATAGGCTTTTTTCTGTGCTTCCATAGCCGCTTTACGCTGTGCATCCATACGTGCCTGCATTTCTTTTACCATTTTTTGTTGTGCTTCAAATGCTGCTTTACGCTGTGTTTCCATCTGTTTCTGGAAATCAGCAGCTGCTTTCTGCTGTTCAGCTGATGGTGCTGCTGGAGCATAACCATATGGTGCATAGCCGTAAGATGGTGCATAGCCGTAAGGAGCGTTATAACCATAACCATTACCTGCACCGTTACCATATACGTTAGTATTGGCGTTAGTTTTAGCATTCATGCTGAAACCAAAACTACCGTTTCCAGCGCCATTACCATAGCCGTTACCGAAGCCATTACCATTACCATTGTTTCCACCAAACCAGGCACTGGAAACAGTTGAAACACCCATCAGTGCTGCTGCGATTACTATTTTGTTCAATTTCATGTGTATTCTCCTCGAAGAGTTGAAGTTTATTAATAAAAAATCTAAAAAATCGTTGATAAATTCTGCTACATAATCATCTTGTTGTATTAGAATATGCTAATTTGTTTATTGATTGCAAGTATTATTTTGTTAATTGTTTATGACAGCATATATCTGTATGATTTATTTAATATTTTAATTCATACTATAAAGCTCATAATTAAACAAAAATGTTGAATTTAGGACCTAAAAGAAATTCAAAGCGACTAGGCGCAGTCATTCTTGCTGGCGGACGCGGCACCAGAATGAATGGAAATGACAAGGGATTGATTCAAATGAATGGTAAAACCTTCATTGAAACTGCGCTTGAACATATCTCACCCTATACAAGCAACATTGTTATTAGTGCAAATAGAAATCTGGAGCAATACCAAAATCTTGGATATCCTGTAATAGTTGATGATAGCCCTGATTTTTCAGGACCACTTGCGGGCATAGCCAGAGCAATGACAGTCATTAATACAGAACTATTACTGATTATTGCCGTCGATATACCCAGACTGCCTGCGAATACCATACCCGACCTGATGGCACTGATTGATCAACAGGACGCAGATATTTGCTGTGTTCAGGATGGAAAAAGATTACAGCCATTAATATCCATTGCCCATACACGATTAGCCACCGACCTCGAACACTACCTGCAAACCGGCCATCGAAAGGTAACTCAATGGTTCTGTCAGCAAAAACTTACAATACTGGAACTGGGCAGCGACACAATTGAGAACATCAATACACCCAAAGAACTGGAACAATTTTCAAAATGACACACGAAAAAATGTCTATCCGCCACTTCCCTATACCTGTTCTGGGTCTTGCTGCCTTTAGTGGAACAGGTAAAACAAGCTTGCTTAAGAAGCTTATCCCGTTACTTAAAGCAAAAGGATTTCGTGTTGGTCTTGTAAAACAATCACACCATGATTTTGAAATTGACCAGCCTGGTAAGGATAGTTATGAATTACGCAAGGCCGGGGCAACACAAACACTATTAACATCACCGTATCGTTGGGCACTCATACATGAACATGAAACACCTGCCGAGACTCCACTCGTGGAAATATTATCTAAAATGGATGTAACGGCACTCGATATAATACTTGTTGAAGGGTTCAAAAATACTTCTTTTCCCAAGATTGAACTAAACCGGATTGACGTTGGCAAGCCCCTGCTCTATCCGGATGATGATTCTATTATTGCACTTGCTACCGATAGCCAACATAATAAACACAACATACCTGTACTGAATATCAATCATATTGAAGGTATCCTAGATTTTATCTGCAACTATGCTTCAGGAACAAAATCACCGTGAGAAACAAAACAACTGATAACTGTGACACTAATGCATCTTCCCTGTTAACTGTTGATCAGGCAAGACTACGCATACTTGATTCTGCTCAGGTTATTAAAGGCTATGAAAAACTGGCCATTCGTTCTTCGCTTGGACGGGTTCTGGATGAAACTGTTTTTTCATCCATAAACGTTCCTGCCTATGATAATTCAGCGATGGATGGCTATGCAATTAGCAGTAGCGACATCCCTGATGAAGGTAGCACCACCCTGAATCTTGCAGGTAAATCTTTCGCCGGCAAGCCTTTTGAGGGAACCCTGAAATCAGGTCAGTGTATCCGTATTATGACCGGGGCAATGATACCGGATGGTGCTGATACAATTGTAATGCAAGAGCAGGTTGAAATTGAAAATGAAAAAATAGTCATCAGTAGCTGTATTTCAAAAGGTGATCACGTCCGTTGTATTGGTGAGGACATGAAAGCTGGTCAAGCCATTTTACAACCAGGTAAACAAATAACCGCATCTGAACTCGGACTTATTGCTTCACTTGGTATTGCTGAAGTTCGGGTTAAGCGTAAACTCCGTGTTGCGTTTTTCTCTACCGGAGATGAGTTATGCAGTGTCGGTGAGCTCCCTGAAGAAGGTCAGATTTACGATAGCAACCGTTACACCCTTTTTGGCATGTTAAAACGTCTGGATGTTGAAATCATTGATATGGGTGTTATTCCTGATATTCGAGATGCAATACGTGATGCATTTAAAACTGCTGCGAGTCATGCTGATGCAGTCATTACCTCGGGGGGTGTTTCTGTCGGCGAAGCCGATTATGTAAAAGAAACACTCGACGAAATGGGCCAGATTAATTTCTGGAAAGTTGCGATGAAACCCGGTAAACCCATGGCAATAGGACAACTGGACGGCGCTGCATTTTTCGGGGTCCCCGGAAACCCGGTGTCTGCCATGGCAACCTTTTATCAATTTGTACAACCTGCGCTGAAAAAAATGATGGGCATGGAATACAAGCCACACCTGAAAATCAAGGTCCCGTGTCTGACCCCTCTCAATAAATCAGCGGGGCGCCTGGAATATCAACGAGGCAGACTCATGCGTGATGATACTGGCCAGCTGGTTGTAGAAAGTACCGGACGACAAGGTTCTCATTTATTAACCTCAATGAGCCATGCCAACTGCTTTATTATTCTTCCTGCAGAAAGTACTGGAGTAAACAGTGGTGGGCTGGTAGATGTCGAACCATTTGAGGGGATAATCTAGGATGTTTTTCTTGCGTATTAACGACAGAAGTGAATTTATTCACTAAAATTTTCTTTCGTGGATAAATACCAGCAATATTTCTCTGATGATTAGCACGATGATCACACCTGCAAATAAACTACTTTATCAGACGGTGAAAAAACTCACCAAACCAGCTAGCTTTCTGCCGGAGCCGTGCTATCACTCGCAGCCTGTTCTTCAATTTGTTTGCGTACGCTTTCCATATCCAGTTCACCAGCCTTGGTAATAAGTTCGCCAAAGGCTGCTTCGGGTAACATGCCCGGCTGAGAAAAAATAACGATTTGCTCTCTGAAGATCATCAGTGTCGGAATAGAACGAATCTGAAAATGTGACGCCAGATCTGTTTGTTCCTCAGTATTTACTTTTGCGAAAATGACGTTCTCATGTTGCTCGGAAACTTTTTCGTAAATGGGGGCAAAGCTTTTGCAAGGGCCGCACCAGGGTGCCCAGAAGTCTATAATAACAAAGTCATTCTCGCCAACTATCTGGTCAAAATTCTCACTGGTTAAATCAATTGTAGCCACGATAATGCCCTGCCTGTGTTAAATTAAACCCAAGAGATCATTATACACTAATATTAGAAAGTAATTAAGCATGGTACTTAATTTGCAATATAACTCTTTTTATTCAACAACTTAATCATGTTACGATCTGCCTGAAATGGCATTAGATAATTAATGTAATGCGGGCTCTACTCTATTTCTGCCCAGGGATTTAGCCCGATATAAAGCCTGATCCGCACGCTCGATAAATGTACCTGTTATTTCACCATCATGATACATTGCAACACCCGCCGAGAAAGATGGCATTCGAACCGGACCATCTTCAACATGACAGTGTAATGATTTCACTCGATCCATTGCCTTGGTTAACGCACACATCGCTCCATCCAGGTCAGTATTGGGCAATAAAACAGCAAATTCTTCACCACCATAACGGGCAACCATATCGTATTGCCGGAATAAACTGAAAACATTCTCTGCATAACATCGCAAAACCTGATCTCCGGCGGGATGTCCATATTGATCATTTACTCGTTTAAAGTCATCCAGGTCAATCAGCACCAGTGACAAAGGAACCTGATGACGTTTTGATCGTCCTACTTCATTATCCAGGCGATCAAGAAAAGCACGACGATTTGGTAACTCTGTTAATTCATCGGTCATGCTTAGTAATCTGACACGTTGCAGTTCTTCACCCAGTTGGTTTCTGTCACCCTCTGCGTCACTAATAACACCGACTGCATTCTGAAGATTCCCGATCAGCTCACCATGACTGTCTTTTAAACGATTAACCAATTCACCCATGCGCTCACGAACAGCATTTATCCCCTCCGTTGGTTCGATGTGTTCCAGCTCCTCAGACAGTAAGTCAAGGACGACACCTAACTCCTGATTTTGCGAAATAGTATTTTCTATTTCCAGAGTAATACTATTATTATCTTTCTCACTTATAGGCTTTGGTTCAATATCTTCAGGTTTTGTCTGGTTGAATGTTTCATCCAGTATACTGGATGCATCCTTTAACTCTTTATTCTGCTCCAGTTCATTTTCCTGGTTTAATTCAGCTTGCTGAGGTAACAGAGCTGATAAGCTTTCACCAAAAGCATCCTGATTCAAGTCAGACATGGACAGAATATGATCAACATAGATATCGACCTGCGCACGCATCATTTCCAGATCAGATGCCCATATAGGCGGCTCAAGTCGACGTTGCAGGATACTCGCCTGTACATACAATGGAGAAGACGGATCAAGGTGTTTTAGATAAGCATTTAAGAGTGCATGCGTAATCGCATGATAAGTTCGCTCAACTGAAGCCTGGGTATTCTGAAAATCAGTCAGAATTTGTTCGACCTGCTGGTAAATAACCTGCCCAGCCGGAAGCTGCTTGACAACCTCAAGTACATGTAACGCTTTCTGCAATCCTGCGTGTGTTGATGTAAGCGGATTACCCAAATCTACATCTCCCATTTCGATACACTGACAATCGCTTATCTAAATCCCCAAAATATCTTCAAACTTATATTTATTATTATTGTTAATAATTGTTAAATTAAGGTTAACAAATCAAATACAGGAAAGGTAGTCCAATTCAGTAAAAATCAGACGCCTTTCACATTATCAGGGTCAAAAAAAGTAAAATAAACCTGATTTACCTTGATATATCATGAATTACTTATATTACCCAGATCAGTAAATATGCTGTCACGAATATCTTCAACAGAACCGATACCGTTAATCTTGATATAAACAGGTGCATCATCAGAACCGTTTGCCGCCCATTCTGAATAATATTTTACCAGCGGCTCCGTTTGTTCATGATAGATATCAAGACGTTTACGGACTGTGTCTTCCTGGTCATCATCACGCTGAATCAGGTCTTCGCCGGTCGCATCGTCTTTGCCATCTACTTTAGGCGGATTATATATCAGGTGATAGGTACGGCCGGATTCCAGATGAACCCTGCGCCCACTCATACGTTTAATGATTTCGTTATCATCAACATCTATTTCCACAACAGCATCCACGACAACACCTTGTTGTTTTAATCCCTCAGCCTGGGGAATTGTTCTCGGGAAGCCATCAAGCAAAAAACCATTTTTACAGTCTTCCGCTGTAATTCTTTCTCTAACCAGGCCCAGAATAATATCGTCGGATACGAGTCCGCCAGCATCCATTATTTTCTTTGCGGCAACACCCAGTTCAGTACCTGCTTTTACGGCAGCACGCAGCATATCACCCGTAGATATTTGTGGAATACCAAATTTTTCTTTTATAAAGTTTGCTTGTGTACCTTTACCTGCACCCGGGCCACCCAGAAGAATAATTCTCATGATACCTCCCCTTGTTTTTACTGGTTTTCAAGTATGCCCTTTCAACTGGATAATTGCCATCCATTGATCCTGAAACCATCAAGAAATCATGATGCAGATCAGTAAAAATGTGGAAAAAGTTACTCCATCGAATTCCATACAAAAGACTGGCATTTTGCTAACTCATTAATTTAACTGGATTCGCTGTCCCCAGGGGACCTTCGCTTTGCCCTTGACCAACCAGATTACCTGGAAAGCGGGTTCCTTTTCAGGAAAAGCACCCTCTGCATCGGTAAAATAAATTAATAAATCTGCGTGGCAAGATTGCAACTCAAGCCACTCAAATACAGGCGTGAAACGGGTCCCACCGCCACCATTAAAATGTTTGGGCGATTTAAATTCATCCCAGCTTTCGAATTCCCACGGAGCATCCTTATCCAACTCATGGTCACAGGCCAGTAGCGTGATATTAGCCCTCACCTGGGCCTTGATTGCATTAACTTCGGCCATGAACTCTTCTATCTCACTGGTAGATATCGAACCACTGGTGTCAACCGCGACCACAACATGTACCTGCGCACTGCGCAGACTTGGAAAGATAGCGCTGCCTTCACGGCGTGACGGGCGTGCATAGTTATAATCATCTCTGGCCGTAGCTGTCATATAACGTGCTAGTAACATGCGCCAGGGTAATTGTGGTTGCAGCAAATGATCAACCAGACGCGCCATTGCCCCACTCATTTTCCCGGCCTGCATGGCCTGCTGAGCGGCACCCGCCATACGTTGACGCCATTGCACTGATAACTGTTCTTTTTCCTGCCCACTAAGTGGTGGTGGCTGTTTGGCCATACCACCCTTGTTCTTATCCAGTTCGGCTTCCTGCCCCTGAGATTCCCCTGTTGGTGTTTGTTCGGATTTACCGTTACCACCCGGGTCATCCTGCTGTTCCTGATTATCGACATCATCATTATCATAAACATGCTGGTCTTCAGTCTGTTTATTATCCATATCTTCGAGTAATGGATAGATTTCTTCAGCTGTCATGTCATTAAAACTGTCCAGATACAGAGCATCTGGCGTGGGTTTAAAGCCATCCTGTATCAGTATAGGATTTACAGCAAAATCACAGGCCAGATCCCAGCGGTGTTTTACTCGATGCTGTCTGCGTGAAAAATGTGAAAGCGCACAATGCAGCGCTTCATGGGCCAGTACAAACTGGGTCTGATCAAGTGTCAAATCTTCAATATATTGTTCGTTGAAATAAAATGTTTTTGCATCCGTTGCCGTTGTTTTACACCAGCCGGGGTCAGCTTTTTTCATCGGCAAACGCAAAACCAGCGCACCTAAGAATGGCTTATCCAGAATCAGGCGCGTGCGTGCAGCACTCAGTTTTGTTTCAACTTCTTCACTCATGGATTAACTGAATAACATGACATCAGCAACAGCTTTCGCCCAATTGGAAAACTGCGGAACTGAAAACAGATCCTGACCTATCGCCCGGTGCATATCGGATACCAGCATCACTCCCATTTCACGCTGACGGAATCGACCTGCATAATCCAGAATATGTCCCATTGCGGCCTGCGCATCACCTTCACCTTTGGCCTTGATAGCTCTACCCACCAGTGCGGAGGCTACAGCATATTGTAAATCAACTTCTTTCGGAACTTCGACTTCTTCACCACGAAGGATCGCATCAACATCCGGTAGCTGATCCAGGTTCTCAATAAATGCCGATAGCTCAATACCCGCAGCTGGCCCCACACATGCCTGCAATGTTCCTATTAATGTTTTCGGATTATGGCCAAATTTATATAATGCACGATGAGCGAATTCCCACGAACGAGGTGACGGAAAAGCAACCGGATTATGTGCAGGATCAAAATCAAACAACAACTCAGGTCGAAAACGTAAAAATGCTATCAGGCGTTCATCAATTTCATGCTGGTATGCCCAGGCAACCCAATCATCCAGATTGACGTCAATTTCAAAATGTGAAAACCGATTAGCGAGTGGAGCTGGCATACTATAAGTTACACCGCGATCACCCTGTCGATTCCCGGCTGCAAAAATTGCCCAGCCATCCGGCACTTCATAAGCACCCAGACGGCGATCGAGTATGAGTTGATAAGCAGCGGCTGAAACACTGGGAGGAGCGGATGTGATTTCATCCAGAAATAAAATACCTTGTTCTCCATGGCGCTTGATATCAGGCAGCATGGAAGGTATCGCCCACTCTACCTGCTCATCAACCCTGAAGGGTATTCCTCTTAAATCACTTGGCTCCATTTGAGACAGGCGGATATCAACAATTGGAACTTCATGCTTTTCCGCGACCTGGGCAATCAATTGCGACTTGCCTACACCAGGAGCACCCCATAACATTACGGGCGTATGATGACCTGTATGAGTACTTAAAAACTCTTTTTCCAGTATGGAAAATAGCTGGGCCGGACGCATAAAACCTCCACAACAATAAATTATCTGGCTACAGAAAATCGCATATCATAGCAAATCAATCAGGTAAAATGCGATTTAATATTTTCAAGATAACATTCTGACAAGAATATTAATTATTAGAACTCAAATAGTTAGGGATAAATCATTCTAAATAAATAATTATTACACCTTTATTTTGAATCATCTGGCTATTGATATACTTAAGTATGTCAGTGTTCTGCCGACAAATACCCCGGAAGCATTGATTTTATTACTAAAGAATAGCTTAAAGAAGACAACCATTGCTTATGACTAATAATAACTTACCTCATATTCTGCACATCGAAGATAATGCTGATATATCTCTGATTATTGCAAAAGTGCTCAGTAATGTCGCCAACCTGACTCAGGTCGATAACCTGACTCAGGCCAGAAATAAACTGGCAGAAGAAAACTTTGATCTGGCTATACTTGATCTTGTGTTACCCGATGGCTCAGGGCTGGATCTGGTAGCAGAACTAAAAAACAGACCAACACCTATTCCAGTCATTATTCATTCAGCTCATGAAGTGTCTGAATCGACACATGACGTTGATGCTGTACTTTCAAAAATGCATACCCAGCATGACGAACTTCGTCAGTTGGTTGCACGTCTGACCGGAACGGAAATAACAGATTCAGTAGCGGCCAAATAGAAAATTGATGAAACAGGTCTTTAGGTATACCTGGATCGTTAATTTTATCTTCGGTTGCGGGACTGTTTTTTTCACGGCCGGGTACCGCTCCTGCAGTTTATCTTTTAAATTTTTTTAACTTCGCCTGTTTTCAGATAGTGCTGATAGTCTTTCAGGATCTGATCATGATCAAATGCCAGTTCAGGTAAATTATCGAATGTAAATATATCTATATTTTTAGCATCATCCATCGCTTCTGGAAGACCTGATGCTGAGGCAATATAAACGGCTGTAGCGGTGTGCCCACGAAAATCACGAGATGGATCGGAATACACTCCCAATAAAACTTTCAGCTTCACATCCAGACTGGTTTCTTCTTTGGCTTCACGTCTCGCGGCATCTTCCAGTGTTTCACCTACATCTACAAAGCCCCCAGGAATGGCCCAACCATAGGGTGGATATTTTCGTTCAATCAGAACGAATGCAGGTGGAAAAGTACCATCCAGCTCAATAATGATATCGGCAGTAAGTGCAGGTGTGATCGGACGTGTCAAAATTTATGAGCCTTGCTTGCGTATAAAACGAATAATATGACGTCGATCGCGCTTACCCGGTTTTTTTTGTGATGATGGGCGCAGGCTGCCATCCAGCTTACGTTGCAAAGCAAATGCTTCGCGTTTCTCGATACTTTCTTCCGTTTCCTGATACATAAGCTGAGCCTCTTTGGCCGGTCTTCGCTGTTCATTAATTGCATGCACCTCGACAACATAAAGATCCGGGCCTCGTTGAATCTCGAGTACATCACCAGACTGCACAGCGCGGGCCGGCTTAACACGCTGACCGTTAACATGCACCTTGCCTCCACTTACAGCTTCAGCTGCGAGACTCCGTGTCTTGAAAAAACGCGCTGCCCAGAGCCATTTATCAATGCGTAAACTTGTTAATTGTGTATCTTTCATGCCTCAGAAGCGCTTTACCCAATCATTTAACGAAAAATATAATTTTGTTTTAATTAGTCTATTTCCTTAAAATACATTTTATCTTATTGATTAATATAGATATTTTTTATATATCATGCACAACTGGCCAATATTAAATCATATTCAGACTTGCCCAATCTGCTTGAATTATATACATTTACGTTCCTGAATTTCCCCATATCCAACTTTAAGAGAGAATATAGATGAAACTGATACTACTTGGTGCACCCGGTGCAGGTAAAGGCACAGTCGCAAAACTCCTGACCGAACTCGATGGTTCTGTACAGATTTCCACTGGTGACATCCTGCGTGGCGCTGTGACTGCTGGCACTGATCTGGGCAAAGAAGCTCAAGGTTATATGAACCGCGGTGACCTGGTTCCTGACGAACTGATCATGGGTATCATGGGTGATCGCTTACTAGAACCTGATTGTGAAAAAGGCTTCCT
>Ga0316206_1001790_pt1 | contig 17005 bp, 11 predicted proteins | sample 6monthpyrite_MG_FD_204942 | JGI IMG/M metagenome (GOLD analysis project Ga0316206, IMG submission 204942) | Microbial mat bacterial communities from mineral coupon in-situ incubated in ocean water Damariscotta River, Maine, United States -... | ecosystem: Environmental > Aquatic > Marine >... | reverse complement strand
GATAGTTGCCGGCAATAAAATTGTACTCTTCGACCGAGATATAAAGCGTGCCCGTGTAGCCGGCCGTGAAATTCGCATATGAGTTGGCCCCCGGGCCACTGTCATCGTTGAACCCCAGAAAACTGCCATTGCCGTCATAAAGCCGCATATAGGGGTCGGGGATGCCACCGCCGCCGACGCCGTTCAGCGAAATCGCATAGGTCTGCCCCTCGACCACCGAAAGCGCGATCCAGTCGGTATCACCGCCCGTCAGGCCGCCGTCGAACGTGTCGCCGACCGAGATCGTGTAAGGGGTCGTTATGTTGGCCGGGGCATCGCCGCCGCTTTCGGTCAGCGCCGCCGAAATCGGCAGGTTCGAGTATTCGAAAATCGCAGACATGGGCCGGGAACCTTCTTTTGGATCAGATCAATGCCGGGTCGCTAATATTGGGCAATCAAGGATATTTTGCGACCAAACCGGCCATTTCTCAAGGCCGGTGATTCCACCCGGATTGCTGCAGCAGCGCCTCGATCAGCGGGGCGTACATTTCCGGGGACAAGGGCTTGTCCATGGCTGTCAGCGACAGCGGCGGGCTGCTGCCCCGCGCCATTCCGTCCTGCCAGTCCAGCGTGGCGCTTAGCTCCTGCGGATCGGCCCCGGTGACGTTGAGCGCCATCTGGGCCGCGCCTTCCGGCGTCGCGCCACCCAACTGTATCCGGCGGTCCGGATCGCTGGTCGCCAACTCCTCGGCCAGCGCTGCGCAGACGGCATCGCGTTGCGCTGACGGCACATCCGATGCCGCCTTGCAGATCAGCACCACGGGCCCCGGGCGAATTCCCCCGGCGCTCATCGGGTTCGCGGCCAGCGCCACGCAAAGCGCCGCCGCCATCCAAAGGGCCAACCGGGCCTTGCCAAGGGATGTGATCCTTTCGGGTCTTCCTGTCGTCATCGCGTTGAAAATATCGCTGCATTTACGACGCAGGCAAGCAAGAAGCAGCGCACCCGGCGCTTTATCGCCTGGGTTGTAGACACTATCGCGCAGGACGCCTATCAAGATCAAATCTATTGGGTTGCAGCGGGCCTGTTCCGACCAGCTCTCGTGTAAATAACAGACTGCGTGTATCGGGGTTCAGGTTCGGAATGCTGCCTTTCATCAAAAACATGTCCCGGGCCCAGAAGCGGCTGTTTCTGCTTGCCGTCGATCTGGCGCTGGTGCCGCTGGCGCTGGTGTTCACCTTTGGGGTGCAGATGGGCGATGGCGCGGCCTTTCGGCTCTTGTGGGAGATCACCCCGGTCGTGGGCATGATCATGGTGCTGGCCGCGGCGCTGTCGAGCATACTTGGCATCCACAAGACCAAGCTCAATGCCTATGACATGAGCGGCATCGGTCGGACCGCGATTTTTGCTGGGCTGCTGGCACTGGCTGTCTTTGCCCTGGGCCGCATCGCCGGGCTGGATCTGGCCGCCGGGGTTTATGTCGTTTTCGGCCTTGTGTTCTTTCTGCTCTCGGCCGCCAGCCGGGTGGCGATGCTGCAGCTTTTGCTAGAGCTTTATCGCCGCGGGACGCCACGGTGCCGGGTGCTGATCTATGGGGCAGGGACCACGGGCATGCAGCTGGCAAGCGCGCTGAAGACCCACGAGGCGATCGAACCGGTGGCGTTTGTTGACGACAACGCGACGTTGCAGGGGCTGTCGATTGCCGGGCTGCCGGTACTGAAACCGGCCCGCATCGCCGAGATCGCCAAAGAGCGCCGCATCGATCGGGTGCTTCTGGCGATGCCGTCGCATTCCATGCCGAAACGAACCCAGATCGTCCGGCGGCTGGAAGCCATGGGGCTTGAGGTGCAGGCGCTGCCGTCTTTCGCCCAGCTCGTCGGCGAAGAGGCCCTGATCGACAAGCTGGCGCCGGTGCTGCCCGGCCAGCTTCTGGGCCGGGCGCAGCTGGATCAGGATATCCTGACCGATGATGCGCATTTCACCGGCCGTTCGGTGCTGGTCTCGGGCGCAGGGGGGTCGATCGGGTCGGAACTGTGCCGCCAGGTGCTGGCCTGCAAACCTGCGGTTCTGGTGCTGTACGAGCTTTCGGAACTGGCGCTTTACACCATCGACATGGAACTGCGCGAGATCGCCTCGGAGACAGGCACACGGATCGTGCCGGTGCTGGGGTCTGTCACCGATGCGCGGCTGGCCAAGAAAGTGCTAGGCGCGCATAAGATCGACGTGGTGCTGCATGCGGCGGCCTATAAACATGTGCCGATGGTCGAAGCCAACCCGCTGGCGGGGCTGGCCAATAACGTGCTGGGCACCGCGACCCTGGCACGGGCCGCGCGCACCGCCGGGGTCGAGCGGTTTATCCTGATTTCCAGCGACAAGGCGGTGCGGCCCACCAATGTGATGGGGGCCAGCAAACGGCTGGCCGAACTGGTGGTGCAGGATCTCGCCGAGCGCAGCCAGGGCACGGTCTTTGCCATGGTGCGGTTCGGCAATGTGCTGGGCTCTTCCGGCTCGGTCATTCCGCTGTTTCAGGGTCAGATCGCCCGCGGCGGTCCGGTGACGGTGACGCATTCCGACGTCACCCGCTATTTCATGACCGTGCAGGAGGCCGTGCGCCTGGTGCTGCGCGCATCGTCCTTTGCCAAGGGCGGCGAGGTCTTTGTGCTGGATATGGGCGCGCCTGTCGCGATCCGAAATCTGGCGCGCCATGTGATCGAAGCCAACGGCTATGCGGTGCGGGACGCAACCAACCCCGACGGTGACATCGAGATTGTGATCACAGGCTTGCGGCCGGGCGAAAAGCTGCACGAAGAGCTGCTGATCGGCGAGGGGTTCCTGACCACCGCGCATGAAAAGATCTTTGCCGCCCGCGAGGCGCGGCTGTCGGAGATCGAGGTCGCCTCGGCCCTGCGATCCTTGCGCGAAGCTGTCGCCACCGCCAACGACACCGCCGCCCGGGCCGTGATTGCCCGCTGGGTTGAGGGCTATAAACACCACGCGGCGGTCGGGAGCGGCTGAGATAGGTCCACCTTGCGCCGCGGCGTGCACCGCCCTGTTACAAGCAAGCACACCACGGCGGCCCGAGCTTGGCAACCTGGCGGAGCTTCGCTAGCATCTGCGCCATGGCACCCGAAACTCTTGATGACCTGACCGCCAGAATGCAGTGCCTGCTCGGGAACCCGGCCATTTCGGACTGCGCCAATCGCAAGGGCAACCGCGCGCAGAGCGCCAAACTTTTAGAGGACGCCTATGTTGGCATGACCAAAGCCCTGTCCCCGGAGCTTTCGGTCGAGATCGGGGCGCATGAGGCGGGGTTTTCCAGACGGGTGATGGCAGCCGTTCCGGAATTGAATGCCATCGCCTTTGAGGCCAACCCCCATGTGTATGAGAAGTATCTGCCCGGACTGCGCGCAGAGACCCTCGACTACCGAAATCTTGCAATCTGCGCCACGGCGGGGCCAGTGAAACTCTGGATGCCGCGGACATGGCAGAACGCAGCGTTCCCGCCCGCGAATGCGATTTCAAGCGTCCGGCAGCGGACAAACGACGATTTCGCATATGATATAGTGACGGTCGACGGGTTGCCGCTTGACGACGCCCTGGCCGGTCTGACTTATGAAACGGCCGTCGCATGGATCGACGTCGAAGGCGCTCAGCGGGAAATCTTGGAGGGCGCCCCGACATTCCTTTCCCGGGCACTGGCCATATATATCGAGCTGGAGACCATCGAGGTCTGGCAGGGGCAAGACACTGCCGCAGCCATCACGAAAACCCTGAAGCAGTGTGGTTTCCGGGCCGTCATGCGCGATGCCATTGCCCGCGTTCAGTTCAACGAAGTATTCGTCCGAACCGAGCCCGGCATCCTGCACCAGGCGACGCAAGCGGCGGCCGCCTATGTCGAGAGGCTGGAGCGATTGCTTCGGTAAACCACTGCTGGTCGTATTCCCGCTCAGTCACCTTTCAGAAAACCCTCAAGCGATATGTCGTGCAGCTTGAAATAGCGTTGGTGTATCGGGCGGGAAATGTGCCCCGCAAGCAGATCAAAACCGCTGCCGATATCGACGGCAACGCCGCCCCGCTCTTTCACCCGTGCACAATAAGGCTCTGCCCAGGGGCCGGCACCGATCAGAACTAGCTGGCCGCTCAGGTCAGGCGGCAGCCGCGCATAGACGTCCCGGAGAAAGCCGGGATCCTCCGATAAGGTTGCAAGCGAGAGTGGAGTGTCATTCAGTTCGATCAGCCCGATATCATGCGCCGGATGCAGCTTGCGAAGCCTTGCAACCGCATCCGGGCGGTTGGTGATGCAAAGCGTGCGATCAGCGGCCCCAAAAAGTTGCGACAGCTGCTTTATCAGCCCGAAATATATGTGAGCCGAGCAGATCTGCTTGCCCGCCAGCGCACCGGTTTCTCCTAAATGCAGAAGGTGGCGGATCGCCCGCCAGTGCCCGGATGTTCCGCGCACGTCCTGATATATCGACGTTACAAGATGGTCGAGATAGGTCTCTGTGCTGACCTTGCGGGCACGCCATAGCCCGACCACGCCGACGGCGTCGGCGGTTTCCACGGCATTGCGCATTTCCGCCTGCATCCGAAACATCGATGCCTCGCTGACACGAAACCGGTCGGGAAACTGCATCTCGGTGCGTTCCAGGGCAAAGCGGTCAAGCGTCGGCGTTTGCACATCCTTTCCCAGCGCGAGAAAGCTGACTTCACCGTCTCCGATCCGGATCAGAGAATAGGGCCGGCGGGATCTCAGTGCCCGGCAAAGCTGCTCGGGCACCCGCAGAGAGAAAGGGTCCGGTTCGACATCCAGCCCCGCTGCACGGTAGCGCGCGATGGTCTCCGATTTGTTCAGCAGGTGCGCTTCGCGTTTCATCTCCGCGACCAGATGCTCGATTTCCGGTTTGGGGACTGTTCCGAAAACGAACTGCCGCGCATGAGAGTTGGTCATTCGCCGGGATCCTGGTGGTGGCCGCTCGCCCGATCACGTGTTTCATATTTCGCCAGCGGGAACCAGCGACGCTCATCATCACCCATCTCATGTCGGCTCTCTCTGTCCGTTCTCATTGACGAGGAGAGTGACATTCCTGCTTTGCTCTGGGGTGACATTATCGCTTTGCGGCTACACATGTTTTTGGCCGGTAATCAAGATTATGTTAATTAACTTGACCGAAAGCCAAGGATTCAGTCTCTGAATCGCCCTGATTGACCAGTCACGAAGTTTATCAGCCGTGGCAGGCAGATGGATTTCAGATCATAGGTATCGACGATGTGCTGCCGTGCCGCAGTGCGGATCGGCGTCTGTGCATCCGGGTCCGACAACACCTCGGTCAGCTTGTCGGCCCAGGCGTCCACATCGAAAAAATCCACCAGATGGCCGGTGGCCCCGTCCTCAATCACCTCTTCCACCGGCGGCGTGCGCGAGCCGACCACGACACAACCCAGCGACATCGCCTCCAGCATCGACCAGCTCAGCACGAAAGGATAGCTGAGATAGGCATGCGCCCGGCCCACCCGCAGCACGTTCAGGAGGTCAGGATAGGGAATGCGACCGACATAGTGAATGCGGCTCTGATCCACCTTGTCCTTGACCTCATCCAGAAACACATCCTTCCAGCTTTTGCCCCCTGCCGGGCTGGGCCCGTAGCCCGAGCCATGCGCGCCCACCATTACCACCTGCAAATCGGGCAGCGCGGCCATCACCTTGGGCAGGGCGCGCATCAGGATGTGATAGCCGCGGTAGGGTTCCAGATTGCGGTTGACGAAGGTCAGCACCTCGTCGCCGACCTTCAACAACGGCCCGCCCGGCACCTGGTAGCTGGCCGTGGGGTCGGGCGCGATGCGCCGCGTGTCGACGCCGTCATGAATGACCGAGATCTTGGATTGCATCTCGGGCGGGAAGGTCGAGGCCTGCCAGCGGGTGGGCGACAGCAGCGCATCGGCACGGGACGCCCCCAATAGCAGATGTCCGGTGCGGGCAATGGTGCGGATGTCGGATTCGAGACTGTTTTGGCTGAATTCCGGGTCAAACCCGGTGTCGCGGCCCTTGGTGTCATAGAGAAATTCAGCATAGCCCAGATGCCACGCCTCAGGCCAGACCTCGCGCAGAAACAGCGTTTCGCCCCAGTTGATCGAGCCAAAGACCACATCCGGCGCATCGCCCTTGCGGGCCAGCCCATAGGCCGCCCGGGCAGCGGCGGCACCCAGTTCCACATGGTCGGAATAGAACCCTGCCAGCCCTTTGGTCCTGGCCATCTCGTGGCGATAGACGGCGGTGGGCAACACGCGGGGATTTTTGTTCCCCTCCCAGGTCAGCACGCCAACCTTGTGCCCGGCCTTCACCAGCGCCGGAGCGAGATAGCGAAACTGGCCGGGGAAATTGCGGTGAACGAGCAGAATGCGCATGAAAGAACCGGCCCTTGATTCCTAGCTGGCCCGTTCTGCGCCAAATGCCGGGGCGGGCGCAAGACGACCGCGCCCGAATTCATCCTCAGATGAACTTCATGTCCTCCCGGCGAAGACTGATCACGGTCGCAGGGGTGAACCCTGTCCAGCACGGCTCGGGGATATTGGCCCCGACAAGCGTCTGGTCCCCGAATTGCGCCGCCGCGTCGGGGGTCTCGGGCAGCGACAGCAACGCTCCCAGATGCGCCCCGATATCTTCCTTGCCAAAACGGCGGACATGGTCGTTCTGGCCGAAACGGCGCACGCGCTCGTCGTCAGAGATGTTCTGGAAACATTCATCGAACCTGCCGCCCAGGAAAGGAACGATGAAGACATGCCGCCCTTCGGGGCGCAGCATCCTGTGCAGGTGATAGAGAGTATAGGCGATGTTGCAGGGGGTGTGCTCCAGCACGTGGCTGTGCAGGATCAAGTCATATTCCGAGGTCGCGCAGGCATCGAGATCGCACAGGTCCATACGGCGGGTCTGCGGGGCAAACCCGGTAAAGTGCTCGGGGCTGATATCCGCCGTGTGATAATTTTCCGGCGCCACGATCCGCCCCAGCTTCTGGTATATTCCGCGCTCGGGGGCGATATGCAGAACGCGCGACTTGGGCCCGATCTCCTTGCGTCCGATCATCTGCTCGAGGGCCAGCCACAGCATTCGGGTCCGTTCCAGCGAATTGCAGCCGGTACAGCGGACCTTTTTCCGCGTGCCCTGCGCCGCGAACTGAGTGCCCCCACAGATATTGCATTTCATTTGGGTGTCCTTTTCACAATTTCCGGTGCCCGAAAGCGCATATCGGCCGGAAGCCCCCCCGCCGGCCCGGAAAACCCAGACCGGAACGCGGCGTATGTCAGAGAAATCTGCCGCTCGAAATCGAGCGCCGGCTGCCAGCCAAGCTCTCGCCTGATTTTGGAAATATCCAGGATACTGACCGGGACATCAATCGCCCTGACGGCGGTGTAGGACCGGGCCAGCCTTTGCCCTGTGACCTGTTCGATTGCCGCCACGATGTCGTTCAGGGTTCTGCCGACGCCACTGCCGACGTTGTACACATTATAGCCCGAGGAAATACCTGCCGCCAAAACAAAGGCCTCGATCACATCGTCGATATGCACATAGTCCCTGACAACCGCACCGTCGCCCCATATCTGGATCGGATCCTTCTTCAGCGTCGCCCTTAAAAAGGCGGCAATGGCCCCCTGGCCGCTGTCGCCGCGTTGCAGGGCGCCAAAAGGGTTGGAGACCCGCAAGGACGTAACCGCAAGCCCATGCCGCAGATGCCCAAGCTGCAGGAAATGCTCGATGCACAGCTTGGAGGTGCCATAGGCCCCTATCGGGATCGTCGTGGCGGTTTCCGGAATCGGGGTCAGCGCCTGCTTTCCGTAGATAGTGCCCCCTGAGGACGCAAAGACAAGCCGGCAGCCGGCAGCCGCGCAGGCCTCGACAAGCGCAATCGACGGCACCAGATTTTCAGCGATATCGCGTGACCAGTCCGTTTCCGAGCCGGCCGGCGTATTGGTATGCACAAGATGATAAACGACGTCACATGAACCGACGGCCTTCAAGACAGCGCCGGCATCCGTGAAATCGCCCTGCACATGGGTATGGTCCGGCGTACCAGGCTGCAGGTTTGCCCTGCTGAACGTCGTGACCGACCAACCACAATGTATCAGGCGCTGACATAGATTAAGGCCGATAAACCCTGTTCCGCCAAAGATCACTGCTTTCATAATATGTCCCTGCCAGACCGGGCATTCGCGATCAGCGGCTGCCTAGGGCAACAACCGGCCGCCAGTCAAACCCACCGGCCTGACTCACAAACCGGATGCTCTTTGTTGCAACATCGTCGGGCTCGCCAAGGTAGGCCAGATTTGTCATATCTCCCTTTGCGGGGGCACCGATAACCACAATCGAGTTGTCCCGGACGATGTTCAGAAGCATTTTCCGGGTTGATTCCGCGTCATTCCCCCACGCCATGTGATCGATAATCACCAGTTCTGCACCGGCCAGTTCGACCCGGAGGCTTTGAAGAACCGCAGGCAGATTTTCGCCGTCGTCAAAACCAACCCTGCTGACCGTCCTGCAGATCGTGGCCAGCGCCCTTTCCAGGCCCGGATTGTTGGATATGACACTGGCCCGGGGTCTGGTCTGTAGGCACCCGGACCGGCTGAGATGGCGCCAGACCGTTCTGGCAAACCCGTCCGCGCCGCAGGATGGGCAGGTTTCCGTCTCATGCGTCTCCCGGCTTTCGAAGGAGGCGCCCTGCCAGCCGCAGCAGACGCAATGCTGCGTTTGCCGCGTGGCGACCCGGTCAAACGCGGAAATATCGGAATGCGTGCTCGGGTGCACCGCCAGAACGTTTTCATCAACAAGCGTAAAAAGCGCCGGGCGGGTTTTGTTGCTGATGGCCGCGATGTTTTCAAGCGACAGCAATGGGTATCCTTTGCTCTGAAAAAAATAGCTGAGCTCCATATCCGTGCCGTTATGCGGCACGGCTTCGTTGAACCCGCCCGTCTCCAGATAACTGCTGCGCCTCATGATATAGAACCCGCCCTGAACATGCGCGATGGTCGTATCGGGGTTTTCCCGGGCAAAGTCCTGATTCCGCCAGTTGCCGAACGACGGGTAGTCCTGAATGTCCTTTCCGGTCCGGTACTGGGGCGGGCTGATCAGATGGCCGCCCATGGCGGCCTGGGGGTTCTTGTCCATCTGGCGGACAATTTCCAGGTCCCAGCCATGCTTCAGGATGAAGCCCTCTTTAGAGCAGATATAGACCGCGTAGTCCGAAATCCCCAATGAAAGTGCAATATTAGACGCCGGGCCGCATAACGTGTTTTCGGGCAGTTCAACAAACGAGAAGTTCTTTTTTTGTCCATATCTTGCCCTGATCGCCTGTTTGAACGGCATGCTGCTGTCGTTATCGACGACGATCAGGTTGAACGGCATTGACGTGAACCGGTATATCCGGTCGATGATTTCAAGGGTATCGGCCTGATTGGCGTATTGATCGGTGTCATGGGTCACCATGAAGATGTCGATTGAACGCTCTGTCCAACACCCAAGCAAGGTCGACATCGTTTGGTCGATACTTGCATAGGATCTGGCCTTTTCATTCGCATCCCTGACCAGTTGCGACAACCGCGCCGCAGAAAAGCCACGCATGTGCCGAACCGCATCAACCAGCGCATCCGCGCTATCGGGCTCGGCCAGAAAGCCGGTGACACCATCGTAGACAAGATCCGGAATATTTGCTGTACGCGTGGATAAAACCGGCATACCCGCCGCCATCGCCTCCAGCAAAACGGTGGGCAGGCCGTCCAGGTCGCCGTTTTCTGCGCGCACACAGGGCAAGACAAACAAATCCGCGCTGTAATAGGCTTGGTGCAGTGCGGCTTTATCCGACAACTGTCCGGCCATCGTCACATTTTTCACGCCCAGCGTACTGATCAGGGCCCTCAGGTTCTGCTCCTCCGGACCATACCCGTAAAGGGTAATTTCCGTATCCCCCAGCTCCTTTGCCGCCTGAATGAGATACTTGAACCCCTTCTTTTCAATAAACCGCCCGATTGCCACAATCCGGAATTTTGACCCTGGCCGTCGTTGGAAAGGTTTATGGTCCGGCAGGTCAGCGGCCTGCCGCTCCATCACAATCCGGTTTGACGGCACCCCCTGTTCCAAAAGAAAGTCTTTGTGATAGCTGCCAAGCGTCATCACACCGGCACAGTGGCGGCTGGATGCGACCTCGGCTATTTTGTTGCGCTTCATGTTCTCGTAATGGGAAATATCAACGCCGCCGGGCATAAAGGTAAACGGGATCCGGGCGCTTGTCGCTGCGGGCCAGGTTAAAAAAGTCGTTGCGGGAAAGGCAAACGGAGAATGAAGCGCGGTCCGCTCATGCGCCCTTACAAGGTCTGTAAGATGCGCTGCATCCTCTACCTGTATTGCCTCGACGTCAAAATCCAGTTCTGCCGACATATCCGGATCGATCTTGTAGTAGACCTTGACGTCATACCCGTTCCGGACCAGCCAGCGGACCTCGTTCAACACAAAGGTTTGCGACAGCGCCGGCCAGTCCCAGACGACATATCCGATACGCGCCGCGCGCGGGTGTGAAACCGTGTCATGCTTTGCGGGGGCCTGCACAAGAAGCGACACTATATCCGGCCCGCTTGGATGTATCGACCTGACCGCGGTCAGCGCCTCTTCCGATATGCGGTGCCGGTCCCGGATGCCATCCATTACCGCCGGCAAATCGCCCTGGGTATATTCGGTCAGGGTAATTCTGTTGCCCTGTGTGCCGCCATAGTATGTCACCCCGACATAAGGCGCATAGGCCGTGCGGTGCAGTTTGGTTATCCTCAGAATATAATCCCAGTCGACAAGCCGCCGCAGATCCGGATCAAACCGGACAACCTGGGCCATGTCCGATCTGTGAGCAAAGCAGTTCAGATCGACATAATTCATGTCCAGGCAGGCTTCCCACAGGAAATCCGTGCCACGGAAAAACAGAACCTTACCGCTGTCGTCGCAATGTTCCAGGCCACAATAGGCAGCTGAAAGATCACAGGTGTCCATAAACACAAGCAGCGAGCGAAGGTGGTTGGCCTTCCAGCTGTTATCGCTGTCCAGAAAGAAAACATAGTCCCCGCATACTTGGGCAAGCCCGGTGTTTCGGGCCGCGGAAACACCGGCATTCTCGGTGAACACATAGGAAATTCTGCTGTCTTGAAGATAGCTGTCCAGCACTGACTTCGTGTCATCCGTGCTGCCATCATCGACAATGATCAGGTGCCAGTTTTCATGGGTCTGCCGCAAAACAGAGTCAACGGCCTTGGTTATGGACTCCGCCCGATTGAACGTTGGCATGACGATGGACACCGACAGGCCATCGATCCGCTCGGATATTTGTTCGTACACATGATCAATGCGGCTCAGAAACTTCCGTTCCTTGTTCGCGTCCCACAGATCGTAACGCCGGGTCCGGGCGATCCTTTCGCTGATATTGCCAAGCGTGGACGGGCCTCTGTCAGGAGCAGCCCCGTGGTCTTTGGAAACGCGGCTGTCCGGCACGGGCAACCGCCTCTCGCGCGCGCCAAACTGGATATAGTGACAAAGCGGGTTCATTGACGATGCCGCGACATCGGGATTCTCGCTCAGATAATACGAGGTGTCAAAAGCTGCCGACGGGTTTCGTCCCAGCAAAGCGCCGACCAAAAGAAAATGTTCAACGGGGTCCATCCCCGCCAGTTCAGCATCCGGGTACTCTTTCGAGTACCATTCGGGATCGAACAATCCTGAATCCCGGATGATATTTTGTTCAGGTTCTGATCTGTTCATTAGCTCGGTTTCAAGGCCGGTGTCGCATTTGGTTTGTGAATCCAGTCCGCGACGATTGCAGGCAGGCTGAACTCGGCTTCCAGCGGATAGTAGTAGGATGGGTAATTGCCATCTTGGTTGAACGTCAGCAAGCCAGCATTACGCACGGTTACCGTCATTCGATCGTTTGACTGACGATCGTGCGGGGCTGCCGACCATTCAATTCCAGAAAAATCTCGAAAAGATCAGCCATGCTCACCCCCCTCAAGGATTCAGATTGTGGGCGGCGACAGGAAAGACACGCCCAAATTCGGCGGTGCGGCCCCTGCTCCGGACCCTGCCAGACCTGAAACCATGCCGAGACCCGTGTCCCCTGCGGGCTACCTTTTTGCTGCGCCAAGGCTGAAATTCAACAATTCCGCAATACGTCTCAGCGGGCCGGTGATCCGCCAGGATGCGCTGGCGCGCATCGCGCGAAAGTCGTTTTCATACTGTATTTTTTGCACGCTAAGCTCGGTCAGGTTCTGTTCCATCTCGGCCATGGCCGTGGCATGTTTCTGTTCGTTTGCCTGCATAAGTTTTGCAAGGGTGGCAAGCTCTTCAAACCGTGTCTGGACGTTCTTTTTCAGATCCTCCGCCTGCCGCTGCGCCTCTGAAAGCGCGGCGGCGGCCTGCTCTGCCTCCAGCGACCGCTGCGCCAGGGCGCTGGTGGTCTGCGACAACTCTTCCTTGGCAGCCTTCAGCGCCTCCTCGGCGGCGCCTGCCCTTTGGAGTTCTTCCGAAAGTGCGCTGCCGGTGCGCGACAGCTCGTCGGCGGCAGCTTTCAGCGCCTCCTCGGCGGCGTCAGCCTTCTGGACCGACTGCATGCCCCTGTGAACAAGCTGGGCAAAGGCCGGCGTGGAAGAATTGAACTCGGTTCTTATCAGGTCAAGAAGCGGATAATCCTCCTGATCCTCGCCTGTCTCCGCCCATTTCTCCAGAATACGGAAAGTGTCCCGAATCCATTTTGACAGAACGGGGTTTTTTGTGACTTTCTGGACGCCTTCTGTAAGATGCCCCGTTTTTCCGGAAAGAAATTTCTCAAGCTCGATCTGAACCTGGGCAGACATACGCGGCCATGCCAGCCCAAGAACCGACTGGGCGTCGAATGCGACCCGGCCCCAGTTTCCGATAAAGCGGTCATAGCTTGTAAAATATCGCAGCATTCCGCGCGACGATGCCTCTGCGTCGAGCACATACCTGAGCCAGATCAGTATCCCCAATGCCGGATCAAGCCGGTCATGGCGATTTAAAGAGGCCGCGACATCCAGAGGGTTTCTGTGGATGCAGATAACTGCGGGCCGACAGTCAAACGCCTTCAGAACATCAAACCAAAAAGGAGTGTACCGGCAAATCTGAGGGTCTTTCAGGACAAAAAGTCTGGAGGTCCCGAATTCGGTCGCAAGAATATCCCGCGCCCTGTCGAAAAATTCGCCCGCTTTGGAGGATTGATGCCAGCCGGGATTGAATTCCTGCCAATCAGACCAGTCCGACCCGGCAGAGGTTAGAATCTCTTTGTTCAGCTGGTAAATGGACCGCGAGTCAAAGCGTTCCTTTTTATTGGCTGCATTTCGCGGCATCGCCGATTCCGGCAGATCGCAACCAAGGTGGCTCAGGACACCCGCCAAAACCGAGGTTCCCGCGCCGGGCATGCCCAAAACAACGACAGCGGTTTTTTTATACGCGGCAAACGCCGACAATTCTTCCGGGGTATTGGACACCGCCCTGTATTTTCTTTTACTGGTCACTCGAATTTCTCCACAGTTCTAAAAATTTCAATACAGTAGTTTACGAAGAAATCCCGCTTGTCCGAACAGTTGAGCCACTCTTCTAATAGCCCAATCGAAACCTCGATTCACTGCCGGGAACCGGTCTTCATGGGGTCAGCACAGAAGAAATTTGGAGTGAGTTCAAGCAGATTTTCCCGTTAACCGCGTGATATACCGTGTTTCAGAACCGCTATGGTAGCATTTGAATTCGGACTCTAAGGTGCATCCGGCTTGGGTTTCAAGCCGCTATTTCCCGGTTTAGCGGGCCCAATATGCTTTCCAAGGCGTTTGGTGCGCAAGGGCGGAAAGCCGCCGACTGGTGTTGTGGAATTGCCGCGCAGCCCGCGCAACACCCTCCTGTGCCGCCTGGTCCATCGCTGCGCCCGACAGAGGACGCCACGCGGCACAGGGGTGTAGGCGATGCGGGCACACCGCGGCGTGGTATTGACGGCTCGGTTGCGGTACTGCATCTGTCTCAGGAAACGGCATCGGTCGAGTAGGACAAAAAGGGCTTTTCCAATGCGTATTGCAGTGATCGGAACCGGCTATGTCGGCCTTGTTTCGGGCGTGTGTTTTTCCGATTTCGGCCATGACGTCGTCTGTGTCGACAAGGATCCCGCAAAGATAATGATGCTGGCGCGCGGCGAGGTGCCGATCTACGAGCCGGGGCTTGATGCGCTGATGGCCAAGAACGTCGAGGCCGGCCGACTGACCTTTACCGTCGATCTGGCGGCGGCCGTAAAGGGTGCCGAGGCGGTGTTCATCGCCGTTGGCACCCCCACCCGGCGCGGCGATGGCCATGCCGACCTGACATATGTCATGGCCGCCGCCGAAGAGATTGCTGCAAACCTGACGGATTACGCCGTAATAGTCACGAAATCGACGGTTCCGGTGGGCACCAACCGCAAGGTCAAGCAGGTCATCACCAAGGCCAATCCCGACGCTGAATTCGACGTCGCCAGCAACCCGGAATTTCTGCGCGAAGGGGCCGCCATCGACGATTTCATGCGCCCGGACCGGGTGGTCGTCGGTGTGCAGAACGACCGCGCCGCGGAGGTGATGAACGAGGTTTATCGGCCGCTGTTCCTACGCGATTTCCCGGTTGTGATCACAGATCTGGAAAGTGCCGAGATGATCAAATACGCCGCCAACGCCTTTCTGGCCACCAAGATCACCTTCATCAACGAAATCGCCCAACTCTGCGAAAAGGTCGGCGCCGATATCAAGCAGGTCAGCAAGGGCATGGGGCTTGATGGCCGCATCGGCAACAAATTCCTGCATGCCGGGCCCGGCTATGGCGGATCGTGTTTTCCCAAAGACACCACCGCGCTGGCCCGCATCGGCCAGGAACATGCCGCACCGATGCAGATCACCGAGGCGGTGATCAAGGTCAACGAAGAAATCAAGCGCCGGATGATCGACAAGGTGATGGATCTGTGCGGCGGCTCGGTCAACGGCAAGACCATTGCGGTGCTTGGCGTGACGTTCAAACCCAACACCGACGACATGCGCGACGCCCCTGCCCTGACCATCGTGCCGGCGCTTGTCGGCGGCGGCGCGCGCGTGCGTGTGGTCGACCCTCAGGGCCAGCGCGAGGGCGAGGCCCTGTTGCCTAGTGTGCAATGGCTGGATGACCCTTACAAGGCCGCGCAAAAGGCCGATGCGGTGGTGTTGCTGACCGAATGGAACGAGTTCCGCGCGCTCGATCTAAAACGCCTGGCCAAACGCATGGCGCATCCGCGCATGGCCGATCTGCGCAACATTTACGACCCAAAAGACGCGAAACGCGCGGGCTTTGAGGCTTATGTCGCGGTCGGGCGCTAAACTTTGCTCATATAGGTGTAGATAGGCTTATGTCTACCTAACTCCAATTGGCGAAAACCGGCCAATACATTCGGCAAAGTCGAACGATCGTCTTGAACGCCCCGTATAACGTGAATAGACTCTCGATTGGCCAAGTATCGGTTGACTTCCAGAAGTTCACAGTGATTTACAACCCATCTCTTAATTTTTCTCAGGTCCACCTGTTCAGACCGTCTACGCAACGCACACAAGGAAACCCAATGTCGGACTCATCTGACTTCGAACATGGCCAGGACGATGATGTTCTGGTGATGGCCGCCGAAATCGTCGCCGCCTACGCCAGCCGCAACCAGATGGCGCAGGGCGAACTGCCCGGCCTGATCCAGTCGGTTCATGGCACGCTCAGCGGTCTTGCCGGCGGCACTGGCAATACCGGGGCCGAGGCTGCCGCCGAAGCCCCCCCTGCCCCGGCGGTGCCGATCGACGCCTCTGTCAGCAAGGATGCGATCATCTGCCTGGACTGCGGCAAAAGCTTCAAGACGCTGAAGCGGCATCTGTCGACCGAACATAACCTGTCGCCCGCCGACTACCGCGCCCGCTGGCAGCTGTCCAAGGATTATCCGCTGGTGGCGCCGTCCTATTCCAAGCGCCGGGCCGCGACGGCCAAAAAGATCGGCCTGGGCCGCAAGCCAAAGCAAAAATAGGTTTTCTGGCCTTTCGGGCCCAAAGACGAAAAAGGCCCCGGCAGCGATGCCGGGGCCTTTTTTTGGGTCAGGCATGCGCCTTTTCAGAGCGTCTCGTTCAACCAGCGCCGCAGGCGCGCGCGGAACGCTTCCGATACGCCCGGCCCTCGCAGCGTCAGGCTGTTGCCGGAATGGCTCATCTGAATCCCCGCCGCCGCCATCTCGGTGCCCTGTGGCATCGCGCGGCTTCGCGGTTCTTCCGGTGCCGCCGCAGGGCCGTGATCTGGCATGACATCAGTCTCTAAACTGCGGTTTAGGGGTATTTTTTCGGCTGGGCTTTTCAGCGCCCGCTCCAGGCAGGCAGTCTCGGCGCTCGGCGTAACCGGGGCAGTGTCGCGCAGCACCTGCGCCAGCCGCCCTGCCCGCTTTGGGTCGGCCTCCAGCGCCTTGGCCAGCGCCAGCCCCAGCCGTTCGGGGATTGCCGGGCCGAATTTCAGATGCGCATCCAGATGCCGGTAAACCGTCAGAAACGATCCGATCTTGGAGCGCTTGCCCCGGCTGGCAGAGGCGAAGAGGTCCAGCAGCGCATAGCGTTCGCTTTCGTAAACCCCCTGCTCTACCGCCTTGGCGGCCACGCGCGCGCGCTCGTAATAACTCAGCCCGACGCGGATCTCGTTTTCCTCGACCATCGCCACATAGGCCTCGGCGGCGGTCTCTGGCCGGCGCAGAATGGCCTGCACCTGCGCGAACCGGTCCTCGCCGGTATCCGCCAGCAGACGGCGCAGCGCGGTCAGCCGCCGCCAGCCGGATATCAGCCCGTACCGCCCGTCGTGAAGCTGTACCACCTCGATCGGCGTCTGCTGCCCGCGCGCGGCAAGGCTGGCCATCAGCGCCTGCAGCTCGTCATCTTCGGCCAGCATCCGGTCGCGCACCAGATAGCCCGCATCGATCGATGCCTCGGGCAAGGCCTGGA
>Ga0316206_1001789_pt1 | contig 17008 bp, 18 predicted proteins | sample 6monthpyrite_MG_FD_204942 | JGI IMG/M metagenome (GOLD analysis project Ga0316206, IMG submission 204942) | Microbial mat bacterial communities from mineral coupon in-situ incubated in ocean water Damariscotta River, Maine, United States -... | ecosystem: Environmental > Aquatic > Marine >... | reverse complement strand
ATCGAGTTAGTAAATTAGTGCTTGAAGAACCTGTTAGCTGTTTAACTTCACTGACTAAATACATTACATACTTTCCATTATACAAGGAAGGTAAAATGTCATTAAATATGCTACCAGTTGCTGGAACATCAGTGCTGTTACATGACTACAAGAGTAGTAAATGAAACGAATAAAATTGATACTTTATGTTATTTCAGTAAGCATATTTTCTTTTGAAAATGCGTATGCTTATGAAAGATCTGAATTAGTATTACCCAGGTTGCAAATTATGCCTGGAATGAATCTTGAGCAGGTGGCGTATCCGATTATTTATAATAAAAAATTAATGAGTATAAGCAATTTCACAACAAAAAAAAGTATCAAGGATGTAATGAGCTATTATTCTTCGCTATTTAAGCTAAAAGGGCATGGTGATATAGCAGCATCGACAATGGGTAGTAAACAAGTTATCGGATATGAAAAAAATGGTTATCTGTATTCTTTAGAAGTTGATAGAGCCGGTTCAGGAAGCTCAGGTTCTATAGTCATATCACGTTTAAAGAATATTAAAAATGTAATACATGTATTTCCTATGAGAATTAACGATAAATTATTGACGCATATAATTAGTTTTGATGCTGGAATAGAGGCAGAAACACTTATTCTTACTAGTCAGAATTCAATGTCTGCAAATAGAAATTGGTATAGAGACAGACTTATGAAACTTGGATGGGTGCGTTATATACATCATGCCAATAAAAATACTCACGAGGAGCAATATCAAAGAGGTAGTCAGTCATGTCAGGTAATTTATTCATCGAGCGGTTTATTAAATGACAGTAACTCACTGATACAGATTCATTGGATAAAAGGTTAGTTATTATAATGAAACAGCAAAAAGGGATAGCTACTGTAGAATATATACTGATTGCGATAGTAATTGTTTTCAGCTGGAGCTTTGTCAGAGTTGTTAAGCAAGGTATAAGTAATCATCAAGCAGATTATTTATGGTCTATCTCAAGGTATGACAGGTAGTGAAATATAAATTAAATAAATCAGGAATATTATTATTACTCGCGACTATAGCAAGTGGCACCGGGGCGGCATATTTTGCCGAAAATTATATTAATTCTCAACTGAATGCAGAGAAAAACAAAATAAGAGAGCAATATATATCCAGTAGGGTTGTGGTTGCAAAACATAATTTAAAGGCGGGTGAAATATTAAATGCTGAAAATCTTGCTATCAGAGATATGCCAGCTGGTTTTCTGCATAAAAATGTCATTAATGAATCAGACTCGGGCTCGATTATAGGTAAACGTATCACGCAACCATTGAATGCAGGCGATCCACTATTGAAGACGTTTATTGAACATAATTCTGCGAATAATTTTTCACACTTGATAGAAAGCGGGCACAGGGCTTTAACTTTTCCTGTCGATATAAATTCATCTATGGCAGGGTTATTACGTCCAGGTGATCGAATAGATCTAATGTTTACATTAAATCAGGGGCATGGAAATGTAACGACGCCTTTGTTAAGAAATATTCTGATACTGGCCACTGATAGTTCTGTCAGTAATGTTACTTATGCTGCTAATAGTCATTTTCAAACAATTACTTTATCAGTTACACCTATGGATGCTGCAAAAATAACCACAGCGCGAGAAGCAGGATCAATAACTGTTCTTCTAAGATCAGGAAAAGGTAAAGATCGTACTGTTTCCGAGTTACATAAGTCTGTAACAATAAACTCATTGCTGGGAAAGCAGAAAAAAACTTATAAACGATATAAAAAAATAGATATTATCATAGGGAACTGATTGATATGTTTAAGGCTACACTGATATCTGTGTTACTGGTATTTTCATTATTCGAAAATTGTTATTCAGAAACAAAAACACTCAACTTACATGTTGGACAGACAGAGGTATTGAATTATCGAAATATAACTCGAGTATCCCTGGGTAGTGGGAGTATAGCATCAGTGAAGGTTTTAAAGGATGTTGGCCAGTTATTATTGATTGGAAAAAAAGTGGGTGTTACAGACCTGCGTATATGGGGGGAGCATGGAAAACATACCTACTATCAACTGGTAATTACAAAAGAATCACCAGAAAGTATACTCCAGCAAGTTCAAAGGCATTTGCATGGTATAAAAGGTATACGTGTCAGGTTGGTTGGCCAACAGATATTGATAGAAGGTAGTACCCATAAAAAAAGTGATCAGAATAAAATACAGCTTGTTAGTAGTCAGTTTTCAAATGTTACAAATTATGTAGCAAAAAGTGGTGTTAACTTGTCTGGTATGATTTATTTGGACGTAAAAATAGTAGAAGTAAAAAAACGTGCATTAAAGAATATTGGTATTGACTGGGGAAATGTTATTACAGGCCCACAGTATTCATTATTACAAGACTTTACAACGAATTCAATTTACCGTCCAAATGCAGCGCCGGGTTCAGGTGCTGCACTGCCTTTAAATATTAATAATAAAAACCCATATTTCGGTATTTCATCAAACTTAACGTCGGTTATCAATTTACTGGAAAATGATGGCCATGCGCGCATGCTTGCAGAACCCAAGCTAACTTGCAAAAGTGGAGGTTCTGCTGAATTTTTAGCTGGTGGAGAAGTTCCTATCCCTATTCGTAATCAAGATGGCTCGGTCAGTGTCAGTTTTAAACAATATGGGATTATCCTTAAAATGAGCCCGATTTCTGACCCTGAGGGCTATATTTCGACTCATGTGAGCATAGAAATTAGCACAATTGATGAGTCTCTACGAGTTATGGGGATACCTGGCTTTTTGACAAGAAAAACAGATACTGAAATGAATGTACATCAAGGTCAGACCATGGTCATCTCAGGCCTGATAAATAGCTCTTCATCTAAAGATGTCGAAAAACTACCAGGTCTTGGGCATTTACCGGTCTTGGGTGAATTGTTTAAATCGCGGTCGTTTAGGAGTGAAGAGTCTGAACTACTAATAATGGTCACTCCTCATATCATTAATCCAAGACATAAAATTAACAGAAGATTAATTAAAAGGGCATCACGCTTACAATCTGAAGGTACTCTTGCTGTTGAAGCCAGGTTACTGGATTAGTATGGCAGGTAATACTACTTATAATAAAAGAATATATATTTATGAAAACCAATTCCTTGCAAAAATGTGTGCCTCTGAAGAGTGATGTAGCTATGATAGATTTTCATAGTAAAGTGCATAAACTTGCACTTGAACATCTGGATATTTATAAACGTACTGTGTTACAGACCATGTCATCAGAGGAATTAAGGGTTGAAGCTAAAAAAGCTGTGGTTGAAGTTATAAATAATCATTCGCTTCTTTTCCCTGAAGATGTTGATTCTAATGAAGTGATTGAGTCAATCGTATCTGAAGCAGTCGGATTAGGGCCACTGGAGTCATTACTGGCTGATGAGTCAATATCTGAAATAATGGTTAACGGGCCTGGTGAAATATATATAGAAAATAATGGTTGTATACAAAAAACACCATTATTCTTCAACAGTACTGAATCACTAATGGGTATTATCGATCGAATTGTGAGCCCACTTGGGCGTCATATTGATGAAAGTTCCCCTATGGTTGATGCAAGGCTTAATGACGGCTCCAGAGTAAATGTGATTATCCCCCCGCTTTCACTCAAGGGACCGGTTTTAACAATACGAAAATTTCCGAAAAAAAAATTTACCATTAACAATCTGATAGAGAATGGAACTTTAAGTAATGATATGGCTAGTTTTCTTGAAATATGCATTTTTCACAAAAAGAATATTATTGTATCAGGTGGGACTGGTACCGGTAAAACGACAATTTTGAATATACTGGCAGACTTCATACCTGAGAGCGAACGGATTGTAACCATAGAGGATGCAGCCGAACTACAACTACATCAGGAACATGTAGTAACACTGGAATGCAGACCATCTAACATGGAGGGTAAAGGCAATATCACAGTAAGAGATCTGGTAAAAAATTCACTTAGAATGAGGCCTGACAGGATTATTGTAGGTGAATGCAGGGGAGGGGAGGCTTTAGATATGCTGCAAGCTATGAATACGGGGCATGAAGGTTCATTGACGACGGGGCATGCAAATTCACCACGTGATTTTTTATCACGTCTTGAAGTCATGGTTCTAATGGCTGGATTTGATTTACCGGTCCATGCGATACGAGAACAGATAGTCTCTGCAATTGACATTATTATTCAACTGACAAGGTTTAGTGATGGCTCTCGACGTGTAACCAGTATCGTCGAAGTTGATGGCCAGGAAGGTAATAAGGTGCTAATGCAAGAGATATATAAATTTACAAGACAAGAAAATGATGAAAAAGGTAATGTGAATGGCTTATTTAGTGGGTGTGGTTATGCTCCAAATTTTTATCAAACACTTGAAGATTCAGGTATGAAGTTGAATAGGAGTTTATTTGAAATTGGCCAGGAGGTAATTAATTGAGACATGAACTCTTAATAATTATAGTTTTATCTGTGACATTAGGAATTACAATTTTTCTGGTTTGTTGTAAGATTTTTCCAGTATTATTTGTGCACTATAAATCATATTTTTCTAGTAAAATTGAACATGGAATAAAACATCATGTTTTATTTATTGATTTTGCTTTGTTTATTCGATTTCATATTTTACTAACGATTGTTTTAATAATTATTGGCTATGGCTTACTAAGTTATACAGGAATTATTTTAGGCATTATTATGTCAATTATGCTTCCAGGAGTTATTCTAACGAGATTACAAAAAACACGAACACATGATTTTGTGGCCCAACTTCCTGATGTCTTGACCAGTATCTCTACTTCACTTAAAGCTGGTGGGAATCTATCCAGAGCCTTTGATCAGGTTGTGATTCAACAGTCTAATCCTGCTTCACAGGAATTCAGGTTAATTCTGTCTGAATATAAAATGGGAAAATCTATTCAGGATTCACTTAAGGATATGGCGGATAGAATGTCATGCTATGAAGTTGATTTAATGGTGTCGGCTATTACAATTTCTCGTGGAATCGGGGGGAACCTGGCTGCCACACTTGAAGTTCTTTCTGATACTGTGCGTAAAAAATCATATATGGAGGAAAAGATAAAGGCTCTTACAGCTATGGGACGTATGCAAGGCTGGGTCGTAGGACTGATTCCCGTGGTTGTTTTTTTTATTATGCAACAACAAGAGGCAGAGGCCATGAAGGCAATGTATAACGAACCTCTAGGCTGGATGGTTCTGGGGTGTGTTAGTGTAATGAGTCTTCTTGCGGCCTTTATGATATTTAAGATCGTTAACATTGATATTTAGTTGTTTATTTTTTTAGTGAATTATATGGATATACATACACGGGTGTCATTTTTTATATCTGTTCTTGTTGTTATTGTTTTATTGATCACAATATTATTTCAGATTATTAGATATAAGAAGGTACAGGAAAATTTGCGGTATGAAAAAGCGTCATTCATATTCAGGCTGATACAGCCAATTATGCGTTTAGTTATTAATTATAATTACCAGACCAATGAAAATATGGTGAATAGAAAGTTAACTGCGAAGTTAAGTAGTGCAGGTCTGTTGTATGCTCTTCCTGCTGAAGAATTTCTAGTTGCTCAGTTTGCATTTAGTTTTACGGGTTTAATTTTAGCCTATAGTCTTGTTAGCACATTTAATACTGGGATGGCCCCATCTATTTTCTTATTTCTTCTGCTTCCACTGGTAATGTTTATATATCCAGTTATATGGTTGAATGAGAAGATAAAGAATCGTCATGTTAAGTTTGTGAAGGAGCTTTCATTATTTATTGATTTATTGACACTTTCAATTCGAGCGGGACTAAACATACATAGTGCATTAAATCATGCTGCTACAAACATGCCACAAGGGCCATTAAAGGATGAGTTTAATCATGTTTTGCGCGAAATACGTACTGGAGTTAGTAGACGAGAAGCGCTATCTAATCTGGCAAATCGCGTGCAATTATCAGCAGTAAGTAGCTTTGTGGCAGCAATTAATCAATCAGAAGAGACCGGTGGAGAGATTGGGCCTGTTCTTATGTCACAAGCAGAGCAGCGCCGAAAAGAACGCTTCATGAGAGCAGAAAAGCTTGCCAATCAGGCGCCTGTTAAGTTGCTTGCCCCACTCATTGGGTTGTTATTTCCAATAACATTTATTTTAATTTTCTTTCCAATATTTATAAAGGCCAGGGATAGTGGTGCTCTGAGTTTCTTCTTTAAATAAAGATATAAAATATGAATTATAGCCAACTGGTAAATTCTGAGAATGGACTTATGATCGTAAATCATGTTGAACATGCGAATACCTGGTTCATGCGACTAGTTGGTTTATTGAATAAATCCAATATAGATCAGGAAAAAGCATTGTTGCTAAAACCGTGCAAGTCTATACATACTATTGGTATGCGTTTTTCTATCGATGTGATCTTCCTTGATAAATATAATCGAGTAATTAAGCTAAAGAGAAACATGAAACCAAATAGAATTTGCTTTTCTAATATAAAGACTCATTCAGTATTGGAGTTATCAGTAGGGTCAATTGATTGTTGTAATATCAGTATAGGGACTGAACTTTTATTTAAATAGAAGTAGTAATATCTGTTTGTCTGTTTGTAACATGGAGGGTTTTATGAGGATAATATTAAGTTTACTGATGACATTATTCATTCTGGCATGTAGTACTAAAACGACATTGGTTAATGCACCTGTCTCAGCTCTTTTTATAGAAGCAGAAAGAAACTATGCTGCTGGTCACTATAAACAAGCAGAGAAAAGATATCTTAAGGTTCTTGAGTATCGTAAAAATCATCTTGAAAGTTCTTTCAAGTTAGCAAATATAGCCATGAGAAGGTCAGATTATAAGCGCGCACATTACTACTATGCAAAAGTTATCCATATTAGCCCAGGTCATGTAAAGTCTCACCATAACATTACACTGGCTCACCTTATGGCGGCAAGTAAACATATAACTGACTATATTAAATATTCCAGAAATACCAAGCCTGATGTATTGCAATTACGGGATGCTATAAACAACTATATAAATCCTGCGGCTAATTTCAGAATAAAAGCATCGAACACTAACCGCTAATAATATATAGCTACTATTCCAGTTGATAATAAATACATGTTGGTTATAAATAACAGAACATTGCACTCTACAGGTTCCTCGTTAATCGAAATTCTGGTTATTCTTCCGGTTTTCTTGATTGTGACATTGGGGGTTGTACAGTTTATTTTTATTTATGAAGTAAAAAGTACTTTGAATTATGCAACCTTTATGGCTGCACGATCAGGTGCAGTTAATCATGTAGAAAAAAAATCGATAGTTAACGGTTTAGTTAAATCACTCATACCAATATATTCTCCATCAAAAAACAATCAAGGAATTTTAGCAGCTGAAAGAAAAGCATTCGCTGACATCAATAAATATAGCTCGATCAGTATTATCAATCCGACTCAAGAAGCTTTTCGTGATTTTGCAGTCAGGAACCACAATAGTTACCGGAATGAAATACCTAATGATATGTTACACATGGCAAGTTCAAAAATAGGTGCAAGCAGCGGGGTAAATATACAGGATGCTAATCTATTAAAAATCAGGGTTCTTTATGGTTATAAGTTACAGGTTCCGTTTGTAGATAAGATTATTACTATAATTGCTCGAAAACTCACCAGTAATACTGAAGAGCTTTATATATTATCCAATGGTAGATTACCTATTCAGGCTACTGCGACTGTCCGTATGCAAAGTGCAGCCAGATCAAATGACTGGGTGCAAAGTCGTAAACGTTAGGCATTTATCTACTATTAAAAGATTTTCAGGATAGTATTTTTCTAGATATCCCGGTTCACTCAATTGCTAAAGACCTGCCTTATTAACTACTTTATGTACACCAGAGTGGTATTAGACGCCTAAAAACGAATAAAAACAAATAGATAGAATATTAATATAGATTAGATATATGGTTAAGTCATTTGGGTTGATGCTTGATATATATATTAGCATATGCTAATCTTATTATATTATGTGGATAAATGGCAATATTATCATTACTTGTCATTACTAACTATTCACCCGTATCACTCGTATATGAGAGGTAGGCAAGCATGTTTATTGACATATTAACTATCAGTGCCTTGATCGTCATAGTTGGCGTATTTACGTTTCTATATTCTCTATGTAAAACCAGGGGTTGTGGTAACGGTTCAAGTAGTTAAACAAACCAGTGCCAAAAACTATTGCACAATAGCAGGCACAATGTGTAATACAATAAAAGGAACTTCATATTTCTTAAGTTGTATTGCACTTTTTTTTAAGCCCCGGTATTTTTTAACCCTCCCGCCCCACCTTTTTGATGCCAGTCTAAATTAGAGCCTCCCTTTATTGTATTGGTCATGATTTGATCTGACATTTGGCACCAGGTTACGCGTAATCTAATTAATCGCTTCGACTTAACCTATACGCTGATAGAAAACCACCTGACAGGTTTGGCTGTTTCTTGCGGTCTGATGCGGTGACGATCCAGGCGTACGAACAGAGAGGTTGTGCCGATATCACGCGCCCGGTGGTCTCAAAGAAACATCTGTCATCCGTTTCGCAGTTAACGTGTGCTATGGACTGAAGATGTCGCACCGGGATCATGCATTAGACCATTAACTAGTGATGTGTTAAAGTTTTGAATAAAGAAAAAAGTTGGTTTTATTGCTGGAAAATCAGGTGCCTGGATGAGATAACCATGTGCGCGTTCAGCAGAATACCGAATAATATTTTTAGATGAATACGTTAGAGGATGACGTTTTTGTTTCTTACCAATCAAAATCAGGGCTATCATTGAAAATGGGTACTCATAAAACTGAACACAGGGTTTTTCTTGCCTCGTTCGTATTATTGGCCATGCTTGGCAGTTTAGCCTACGGCATTGCGATCTGGTATTTCAAGATGTGGCCATACCAGGATATTGTGGTATTAGGCCAACACGCTAGAAATTTAAAGAATTATGGTGTGTGGGCACCGGAGAGTTTGTTTGTGCCGGCACCTGAGCAGGCATCAAGAAAACGTATCCATATCATCGTTCCTGATGAATTTCCAGCAGGCTATCGCGCAATCCTGGGGTGGGATACAGCGGCCAGCGAACATGCTGTCTGGTTATTTGATTCTGAAGGTAAGGAGCGACACCGCTGGGGGTTTCATCTTTCCTCTATTTATCCAGAGAACAAGTCTGGTGTGTCTGGTAAGTCCCATGCGTTGGCCATACTAAGCGATGGCTCAATCGTAGTTAATCTTGAGGATCAGGTAATGGCACGCCTGGATGCCTGCAGTAAACCTCTGTGGATGAAGCGTGGCTCCTATCACCACTCTCTGGATTTGGCAGAAGACGGAACTATGTGGATATGGCGCGGCGAAAGTAGCCATTCTAGCCATTATCAGTTTTTGCATAATTTCAACCCGAAAACTGGCAAAGTTGTAAAGGAATTGAGTCTGGTTGATGATTTCATTAAAACAAATCCGAATTCGGAAGTTATATTCAGGTTACCGAAAAATTTTGCGTTCAACCATACGGGCGAAGGCCCAATAACTGATCTGTTCCACACCAATGATGTTGAGGTTCTCGGTAAAGCGCTCGCCGATAAGTTTCCGCAGTTTCGGGCAGGCGACTTGTTGGTCAGTCTGAGAAACATCAACCTTGTTGCTGTTCTGGCACCAGATGAGAAAATCATTCGTTGGTGGAGGCAGGGGCCGTGGATCATGCAGCATGACCCCGATTTCGGCCCTGATGGGCGGATATCTGTTTATAACAACAACATGAATCGTCGTCATTCTAATATTATTTTTGTTGACCCGGCATCAAATAGTATCGATTTTCTGCCGGCATCAGGTAGTTCCGTATTTTACAGTCGCGAGATGGGAAAACATCAGCGACTACCGAATGGAAACATACTGATTACCATTCCTAAAGAAGGTCGTGTTATCGAAACCACTGCTGCAGGTAAGCCCGTATTTGAGTTCAATAATATCTACAGTGAAAAAGTTAATGCGTCAGTTTCGAATGCCAGGTGGCTGCCGTTCGATTACTTCAAGACATTTCCATCATGTAAGAACTGAGATTGGTATGTGCATTAGCTAGAACCAATATCAAGTATCTTGAAAGTAAAATACATTTTAAAAAGTTGCTATATTCTTGCTATGCATATGCATAAAAAAGAAAATGCTGACAGGCTTTTGTCAGCTTTTTTGTTTTCTTTATTCATACTAAATATCCCGTAGGCGACAGCGAACTACATTAGAAATGTTGTGCTTTCCGCTTTAATAATTGATTATATATACAGTATGTCAATAATATTGATCATGTGGATCAAACTACAACCATCTTTTTTACGGTACATGCCTTACTTTTTGTTAATAATTGACACCCAAATAGGGCTGAGGAATTAAATTGCCATGGATTTTGAATGGGTTGCCATAGCACTCGGTGATGTTAGCTGGATATCTCTGGCTTTTTTTCTGGGTTTTCTGGTAAGACTGATTAATCTGCCACCATTGGTTGGTTTTCTGGCAGCCGGTTTCCTGCTCAATTACCTGGGTTTCGAAAGCGGAGAGACATTACAAAAACTTGCTGATCTGGGTATCACATTGCTTTTGTTCACCGTCGGGCTGAAGCTAAACCTGAAGGTGTTGACAAGACCGCAGGTGTGGTCAGTAACTATACTGCATATCTCTATCATTATTACCCTTTTCGGAGCAGTTATATTTGGTCTGGCTTTGATGAGTATCCCTCTCTTCTCCAGTCTGGACCTCAAACTTTCGTTAATGCTTGCTTTTGCATTAAGTTTCTCCAGTACAGTTTTTGTCGTTAAAACACTGGAAGACAAAGGAGAAATGAATTCCCTGCACGGACGTATTGCTATCGGCATCCTGGTGATGCAGGATTTGGCAGCCGTTATCTTTCTGGCAGCGTCTGCGGGCAAAATCCCCTCCCTCTGGGCGTTACTGTTGTTTCTACTTATCCCGATGCGTCCACTATTTCATCATATGTTACAAAAGATCGGGCATGGTGAACTGATAATTCTTTATGGTTTGGTTCTGGCTTTGGGTGGCGCTGAACTATTTGAGCTAGGCGGCGTAAAAGGTGATTTGGGTGCGCTCATTATGGGCGTTTTGATCTCAACTCACCCCAAATCAAAGGAGATGGCTAAATCAATGCTAGGTTTCAAAGACCTGTTCTTGGTGGGCTTCTTCCTCTCCATCGGTATGTCAGGCCAGCTCTCGCTAGAAGCCTTGATCATTGGCCTACTCTTAGTGCCTCTTATTTTCATCAAATCTGCACTCTTTTTTGCTCTGATGACCCGGTTCAAACTACGAGCACGAACCTCTCTATTGGCGACGCTAAATTTGACTAACTACAGTGAATTCGGACTGATAGTTGCTGCAATAGGTGTGACGAGTGGCTGGATAGATGGTGAATGGCTGGTGGTTATTGCCATCGCGCTTTCTGTCTCCTTTATTGTCGCCGCGCCAATAAATAACAAGGATGATAAAATCTACAGTTCGTACAGGAACTTTTGGGGAACGTTTCAACGTAAAGAACGACTCCCTGATGACATGCTGTTGGATACACTCGGTGCAACCATAGCTATCTTTGGTATGGGCCGAGTCGGCACCGGTGCTTATGACAAGATGCGTGAACTCCATGGTGAGACCGTAGTTGGTATTGACTTTGATAATGATTTGATCAAAAAACATCAGTCACTTAAACGCAATGTGCTACATGGTGATCCGAGCGATGCCGATTTTTGGGACAAAATAGAGCATGACCATAGTATTAAACTTGTCATGCTGGCTCTGCCAAATCTTCAAGCCAATCTGGATGCTCTGGAGCAACTAAAAGAGATATCATTCCACGGGCGTATTGGGGCAACGGCAAGATTTCCAGATGAAGAGAAAATTTTACGACAAGCAGGTGCAACTGCCGTATACAATATCTACACTGAAGCAGGAAGCGGATTCGCTGATCATGTAAAAGAGCAAAGTCAGGTTTGATGAAATGAAAGTGTTTATATTCTAATTGCTTTACATGCTTTTCATATAGAGATTATTGATGAAAAAACTGACTAAAAAAAATTTATTGCTCCATGGGAAAAAGCCTTTGATCTGGTATTAATACACTTGAAGAGTATATTCACCGCCAGACTACCAAATGAGCAGACGAGGTAATTGCCATGGTAATGCAGTGGCAGAAAGCTTCTTTGCAACCTTTAAGAGACGGGTAACCAGGAGGAAAATATACGCCACCCGCGAAGAAGCTAAGACAAATATATTTAATTTTATTGAAATGTTTCACAATCCATTGAAGCGGCATAGTCACACCAGTGGTGTGTCTCCTGCTAAGTATGAAGAAGATTATTTTTCGAGGCTAGAAAGTGTCGGGTAAAAGCCGGGAAGTCCAATTTACCCTATACCTTAGTGCAGAATTTTACGGAGATAAATTTTTTAATTTAAAAGGCGTCGGTGACAAATGATAGTCATTTGTTTTAGTATTTGTCACCGACCCCTTTAATGAGAGATTTTCTTTCAAACCGGGAAAGATTTTTACTTCAAGTGGGTGTAATTGACCCGCTGATTAAAATGGCTATAGCCCATTATAAATTTGAAGTCATTTAGTCTTTCACTGGTGGTAATGGTAGAACCTGGCGTGTATTAAATATTTTGTATCTAATAAGTACAAAAATTACTGACGTTACCTGTTTTATATTTAGGACGATATTTCGTTCAGAATAAATAGGAATACCCCAGTCTCCTTAAAGCAGCTTTGTGAAATAGGTGTATTAAAAGAAATTCAATCAGGTAAAGAAAAGTTTTTTGTTCATCCGAAGCTTATCAGGTTAATAAACGAATAGAGTGGTTTTGCCTCATATACGGGATTATTGGGAAATTTTTTAGGCGGCAAGAGTGGCCCTTGGATATCACAGAAATTACATAGAAAATAGTTCGCTTCAAGTTTTATTTACATGTTGGATTGGGTGCACAAAAATGATGAAAATATCCACCATATCTATTAGTACGCTGATGTTTCCGATATGATTACTATGCGCTACCATTAGGCAAACTTGTGCTTGAATATCTCTTTCATTAGGCCGTTATTACTCTGATCTTCTACAAATATTGCGCTGCATCAATCCTTTTATCTTATATGGCAGTATAGTGAAAAAGTGAGGATTATCACGGGTCTGTAATATGTCAATTGTTAATGTGATAAAAACTAGCTAAGATACTGATAATTATTAAAAATAGGATGTGTTATAAATCACTTATTCTTAATTAGATTTGCCGATAGAGCAGTCTAATGGGTGTTGTTATATAAATGAAAAAAAAGATAATAAAGTCTGTAGTTAGTATTGATAAAAAAGATGGCATCTTTTTTCTTCAGTGTGAAGGCGACTGGAATTTAAAAACAATTGCAGCTGCGGCATCTGTGCTAAAAAAAGGTGTGCAAACAATTGATGAAAAAAGCAAAGTAACCTGGGATGTTTCCGCGATCGAAAAATTTGATAGCGCAGGCATCATTCTGATTTTACAGTATATGACACTCTTGAAAGAAAAATTATGTGATGTGAACATAATTGGAGCCAGCAGTGAGTTTGAAAAAATGCTGTTGATGTTCGAGACTGATGTAGAGAAGACAGATACAGTAATACCTGAGCAACACTATATTTATAAAGTTTTGGAGGGAATTGGACAAAAAACAGTGTTGTGGCTTCATGATATTGTTCAATTTATAGCGTTTCTGGGAGAGAGTTTTGTCTCTCTTGTTTACTACATCCTTCATCCTTCATCCATCAGATTTAAGGCAATCATAAAAAATATTGAAGAGGCAGGTCTCAGGGCGCTACCAATTGTGGCATTAACTTCTTTTTTGATCGGTGTCGTTGTAGCCTATCAAGGCGCCGTACAGCTTGAAAAATTTGGTGCAAATATATTTATCGTTGATTTAATTGGCGTTTCAATAACAAGAGAGCTTGCGCCATTAATAACAGCCATTGTCGTGGCTGGGCGAAGCGGTTCATCGTATACAGCTCAAATCGGTGTTATGAAAATAACCGAAGAGATAGATGCGATGAAAACGATGAGTTTTAATCCTTTCAGATTTCTGGTCTTGCCCAGAATGATTGCTTTAATGATTTCGATGCCTTTGTTGATATTCTTTGCCGATATTATTGGTATTTTTGGTGGCATGTTTATATCAGAAATCCAGATGAATCTTTCATATACTGAGTTTACCAATCGTTTACAGAGTGCGCTTGAAGTGAAGCATTTCTGGATAGGTATCATTAAGGGGCCTTTTTTTGCGTGGTTAATTGCCGCAGTAGGGTGTTTTCGTGGTTTTCAGGTCTCATACAATACAGAGAGTATAGGTCGATTTACCACTATAAGTGTTGTAAATGCTATTTTTCTGGTCATTGCCTGTGACGCAATTTTCTCTGTTATTCTTACGGAGCTTGGTATTTGAAAAATATTGTAGTGGATATGAAGAATATAGTAACAAGGTTTGGTGAAAATCTTGTGCATGATGATGTGAGTCTTAGTATCTGTGAAGGAGAGATTTACGGGTTGCTAGGTGGAAGTGGATCTGGAAAATCAACCCTGCTCAGGGAAATGATAATGTTACTGCAGCCAAAAAGTGGAAGCATTCATGTTCTTGGTAAGAGTATATTGAACATAAATACAATGGAAGCAGAGGAATTGAAAAAAAAATGGGGGATACTTTTTCAATCAGGCGCACTCTTTTCTTCCCTGACCGTGGCAGAAAATATTGGTGTTGCTCTCAAGGAGTATACTGATCTGCCACGTGATTTAATTGACTCTATTGTGAAGTCAAAAATAAATCTAGTGGGTCTTCCTGAGCACTCTGCGAAGCTTTATCCAGCAGAACTGAGCGGAGGGATGGTAAAGCGGGCATCACTGGCAAGAGCATTGGTTATGGATCCAAAGATCCTTTTTCTGGATGAACCAACATCAGGCCTTGATCCGGTCGGTGCTGAAGAGTTTGACAAATTAATACTTGGCCTGAGAGATCTTTTGGGTTTTACTGTAGTTATGGTTACTCATGATCTCGATTCGATCTGGAGCGTTGTTGACCGTCTTTGTGTTTTAGGTGATCATAAAGTAATTGCAGAAGGAACACTTGATGAAGTTATGAAGTCCAGTCACCCTATTGTTGTGAAATTCTTTAAAGGAGCCAGAGGTTCAGCCAGAAGCAGGGCGTACGATGGAAAGTAAAGTAAACTATATTATTGTCGGTGTGTTTGTTGTCTTATTTAGTACAGGGCTTGCAGTATTTGCATTTTGGCTGGAAAAATATGGATCCCCGGAAGATTTCACATATTACAAGACTTTTATGAAGGAGTCAGTGTCAGGTTTAAGTCGTGAGGCTTCTGTAAAATACCGTGGTGTAGAAGTTGGTATTGTAGAAGAAATAAAAATAAACACGATGAACAGTGAAGAAGTAGAGTTATTACTCAGAGTAAAAAAGGATACGCCCATTAAAGAAGATATGGTCGTGATTCTGAAGTTCTATGGCCTCACGGGTCTTGCTTTTATAGAAATAGAAGGTGGCAGTAAACATTCACCGCTCGTAAAATCACAAAATGGTGTTGTCCCGGTTATTAACTCGGCACCATCAATTTATACAAAGCTTAACGAGTCATTGCCTGAGATTGCGCAAAAGCTTTCTACCGCACTTGGTAAAATTGATATTTTATTAAATAAGGAGAACCTGGGAAATATCCAGGACTCTATTTCTAATATAAAAGAAATTTCTTCGTACATGAAAAACTTTAAAAGTAAAATAGATAAATTACTTGATAAAAGCGTAGTGGTCGAAAAAAATGCGATAAATTCATTTGCAAAAATTGCTGCTGCAGCAGATGAGGTAAAAAAAATGGCAAGTAAAGTCACCAAAAGTCTTCAGCGTGGTGATTATAATATTAAAAAACTGGGCTCACCTACCTTTGAACAGACAAATATACTGTTGGAAAAATTAAAAACGCTGGCTGCCGAGTTAGAAGAAATGGTGTTGTCAATTCAACGAAGTCCCAGCGATCTTATTTTTAAACGAACTATTCCAAAACTTGGGCCAGGAGAAACTGCGGGTGCTAAATAGACGATATCTGTTAATATTTATTTGTACATCTTTACTGTTGTCAGGATGCATCTCAAATACAGTACCTGCTCTTGATTTATACACAGTTAACATATCATGTGAAATAGATAAATCGTTAAAGAGAAATGCCGTGTCCAACAAGGTACTCAAGGTCTCTATACCCAAAAGTACATCCTCCATCAGGAGTCGACATATCTTCTATCAGGAAAAAGAATTTTCGCAAAACCCCTATGCACACAGCCGATGGAATGACACACCAAATAATATGCTTGGAAGCATCTTTCTTTCATGTGTAAACAAGAATTCGATTTTTCGATCAGTATTGCCATCATATTCAAAAGGTAAAAGTGACTTTTTACTGGAGAGTACATTGGTGGAGTTCTATCATCATATTAATGCGGATGGTAGTTCTGAAGGAAGGGTGAAAGTTGAGTTTTATCTAATTGATCAGAACAGTGGTAACGTTGTTGCAACAAATGAGTTTTTTTCTAATGTGAGTTCAAAAACACTTAATGCAAAAGGGGGAGTAGGGGCATTAAACCTTGCATCCAGATCCGTTGCTATTAGTTTAGTGCGCTGGTTAAAATCTCTGGATAATTTATTCTGATTTAAATCCGGTTAGTCGTTTGGGCTTCCAGGTTTTTACTGGGCATTTTCTAACCTTGGTATGAAAAGTAAAATCCCGGCTAATATGGCCGGGATAACTATTTGGTGGAGGCGGCGGGAATCGAACCCGCGTCCGCAAGTCCTCTGCCATCAGTTCTACATGCTTATCCACGCCTTTTAATTTAACTGCATGCTACCCGACGGGCAGGGAAGACAGACAGCGATT
>Ga0316206_1001788_pt1 | contig 17022 bp, 25 predicted proteins | sample 6monthpyrite_MG_FD_204942 | JGI IMG/M metagenome (GOLD analysis project Ga0316206, IMG submission 204942) | Microbial mat bacterial communities from mineral coupon in-situ incubated in ocean water Damariscotta River, Maine, United States -... | ecosystem: Environmental > Aquatic > Marine >... | reverse complement strand
TTCTTACAGGAAGAATGTTAAAACAAAAGAGGATATAAACAATTTTAGACGAGGAAATTTTACAATATGAAAGCAGAAGAGTTGAGAATAGGGAATTGGGTTAATTTATACGATGAATTTTACAGTGAAGTTACGGGGTTAACAAACACATCAAAGGTTTGGTGTGTAAATAACCCAACAGATGAGGGGTGTGCATGGAGCGTAGATGAAATTAAACCAATACCCATAACCGAAGAGTGGTTAGTTAAGTTTGGGTTTACCAAAACCTTAGACTCATATTTTTTAAAAGGATTTAGGGTTAGATTTTACGAGGGTGTTTCTATTGACTACAAAGAAATTCATTTATTTGAAATTATTAATTACCCAATACACCAACTACAAAACCTATACCACAGCTTAACAGGAGAAGAACTAACAATAAAAGAAAAAGTAAATGGATAACTGGAAAGAATTAGAAAAATGTATTTACTATAATGAAGAGAAGGATTCTTTTATAGGCACAGACAACCCTAATCCAACAGAAGAGTATCTAAACAATCTTTTAGAAGCTAAGATAAAAGAAAGGTACGGCAACATATAACACTCATAAAAACATATAAAATAACATGGATAAATCACCACCTATTGAACAACACAAAGACTGGAGCCCTCCTAAAGTAGACAAGAGAACAAAAACCTACAGGGAATACAGGGATAACTTTATAGAGAAGCACGCCAATGACTCTAAAGGATTTGGAGACACCTTAGAGAAGATACTAGAAGCAACAAAGGTTAAAAATGCTGTAGAATGGATAGGCGGAAAAGACTGTGGTTGCAAAGAAAGAAAAGAGAAAGCAAACAAAGTATTTTCATACAAGATAATACAATGTCCTACAGAGGATATGTATAACTATCTAAAGGAATATTTCAGCACACCACAAAGAACGGATATAACAGGCCCTCAACAAACAGAGTTCAACAGAATACTAACCCATGTATTCCAAAGAAAATTCAAGAGACTAGGTTGCTGCTATGGAGATAGACTAAACCTACTAAAGAAACTGTATCAAGAATATCAATAATGAAACCAACAATACTAATGAAGCATGGAGACGGTAAATATTATAAAGCATCAGATTTGCTAAAGCGTGTAAAGATTAAATTCTTAAACGGTGGAGGGATAGAAACTAGCATGAAGGTATATTCTTATGAAAAAGAAGATATGATAATTCATATGAAAGAACTAGGAATAAAAACGCTAAACTAATGAGTTGCAAATTAACAGGACACAGAGAAAGCAGTTTAACTAAAAGGAATCCAAACCCTAAAAATAAAGGGTACTACATATTTGAAACAGGATTACTGGACGACTTGCCATCATCAGAGTATTTATGGGAATATGAAAACTATATAATAGCATTTAATCCAACTCACTATTCAAAAGTAACAGTGAAACAAGTTACAGAAATAGAATTCATAGAATATAATAGAAATTAAACTAATGAAAGACTCAACCTTTGAGAAGTATAAACTAGTAGTATAATGGCAGCACCTAAAGGAAATACATTCTGGAAACTCGTAGGAAAATCATGGGATAGTGAAAAGGTATTCAAATCACCTGACGAACTATGGGGCAAATCTATTGAATACTTCCAATGGGTAGACGACCATCCATGGAATAAGGTCGACGCTGCAAAAGGGGGTGATCGATTTGGGGAGCACGTAACAGTACCAGTATCCAGACCATATACACTAAGTGGGCTTTGTTTGTATTTAGGTATATCACAACAGACACTTACCAACTACGAAAAGGCAGAAGGTTATGAAGCGTATTTTGTAGTCACACACGCAATAAAGCAAATTTGTTATACTCAAAAGTTTGAAGGGGCGGCAGTTGGGGCGTTCAATGCTAACATTATTGCAAGGGATTTAGGGCTATCAGACAAGCAAGAACATAAAATATCTACAGAGCAACCATTATTTCCAGACATCGACTAAATGTTTAAACGCACCACAGCCGTAAATAAGTTAGGCAACTTAACTGAAAGAATACGGATAGTCCCAGGTGGTACATGGGCAGGAAAGACTTATGTTATATTAGCCTTAGAAATAAACTACTGCATAAAGCATCCAGGCACCCAATCTACAGTCATAGCCGAAACCATACCTTCCATAAAAGCAGGTGCATTAAAAGACTTCAAAGAGATAATGACCGATACGGGTCGCTGGGATTCAAACAGGTTTAACGCAACCGACCGTATCTACACCTTCAGCAAGGGGTCAACAATACAATTCACAGCATACGAGAATGAAGATAAAGCAAAGCAGTCTGGTAAAAGAAACCGTCTATTTGTAAATGAGGCCAACACAATACCTAAGCCTATTGTTGATGCTCTTATGATACGTACTGATGGGGTCATTTGGCTAGACTATAACCCTACTGCTAGGTTTTGGGTTAATGATGAGTACGAACAGGCAACAGGTGTTGATTGGTTAATACTTACTTACAAGGACAACGAAGCCCTGCCAGAAACCATATTAACAGAATTACGGTCGAGAAGAGAGAAAGCAAAAACATCTACCTATTGGGCTAATTGGTGTAAGGTTTATTTAGATGGTGAGATAGGTACTTTAGAGGGCGTGTGCATACCCGATTGGAAAAAGATAGATAGACTACCAGAAGATAAAGATGGTAACTTAGAGGTGCGCCCTATGTGTTATGGGCTTGACTTTGGATATAGTAATGACCCCACCTCTTTAGTAGCTGTATACAAATGGAACGACTCCTACATACTTGATGAAATTATTTATAAGAAAGGGCTTTTGAATAGCGACATATCAAACCTGATAAAATCTAATGATATTAAAGGGATTATTTATGCAGACTCAGCCGAGCCAAAAAGCATACAGGAATTAAAGTTAAGAGGTCATCAGATATACCCCTGCACAAAGGGGAAGGATAGTATTGTTTATGGGATTGAGACTATAAACCAGAATGAGATATTCGTAACAGCCTCATCTATTAATTTGATTAAGGAGTTACAGTCTTACACGTGGCAAGTAGACAAAACAGGAGAGAAGATGAATAAACCAGTTGACGCATTTAACCACGCTATTGATGCTGTCAGGTATGCGATTACTGAAACATTAATGAACCCAAACAAAGGAGAATATTATATACACTAAAATAAAATGATATGAAAGAAACAATTAAAAAATTAAACAAAGGACTAGAAGATAAGGAGTATAAGCACGGATGGATTTCTAATATAGCAATGTCTTATATCGACTCTGAAAGATGGTACAGAGAAAAGAATAATAAAATTGGAAAATATTTAAACAATAATGATAAACACGCCATCGCTAATAATGCAGCAATACATTTTCTTTCATTATTGGAAGGGTGATTTACATACACTAACAAAAAACCAACTCTAACGTTTATTAAGTAGTTATGCAACATTTATCATCATACCAGAAATTAAAGAATAGAATATCAGAACTTGAAAAAGAACTTCAAAGTAGTAACTATGATATTTACAGACTTATCAGATATCCTGAAAGAGAGGACACCTTGGTAATGAAAATAACAAACGAAGTTATTTATACAGTAGTTGATAAACACCATGAGGATGTATGGGCTGGCGAAGGTCAGGAGCCATCTGGTAATTTTGAGGGAATAGAAAATGTAGTTTAAATATGAGGATACCAGTACAATCACCAGCTAGTTTAAACGATATACCACTAAGGCACTATCAGCAATTTCTAGCACTAGACGAACCCACTAACATAGATGTGATTAACATATTCTTAGAGTTGCCTATTGATGTCATCATGAAAATATCCAAGGCAGATGTTGATAGGATTTCAAATGAAATAATGGGAATGTTCAATGAGGATTGCAAACATCAAAACACCTTTGAATTGAACGGTAAAACATGGGGATTTATACCTAGCCTAAACGATATTAGTTTTGGTGAGTATACAGATGCCACGGCCTATCTTCAGGACTGGAATAACATTCATAAAAGCATGGCGGTATTATACAGGCCAACAACAATAATAAAGAAGCGAAAGTATTTGATTGAGGATTACCAAGGGAGTGCTAAATATGCAGAACAATTAAAAGACATGCCAGTTAGTGTAGTGATGGGTTGTATGGTTTTTTTTTACAATTTATTGAACGACTTACTGAAAGCTATCCCGCACTATTTACTGGAGGAACTGACACCAGAGCAACTGGGTCTAAAAGTTTCTTCAGAAAGTGGGGACAGTACAATCAAATCTATACTATCAGTCAGGGAGACATTAGAAGGTTTGAAGACACTACCAAAAGAAGATTACATGAGTGTTTAATGTTCTTGGAGTTTGAGAAGGAAAAGGAAGAGTTTGAAATAAGTAGGATTAAAAAATAGAGATATGAATGAGAAGCAAGTAATACTAGATTTTTTGAAGTGGTATTGGTTAGAGCCAAAAGCTTCAAACCATGCGTGTGATTATGGAAAAGACGTTAACGAATACCTATCATCAAAAGAACCAAAGGAAGAAGACCATCAAGATTGGTTCCTTCACACTCATTGGACAGAAAACACTAACATAGCGTAATGACAGCATACTACGACATAGAAACCAAGTTACAAGAATTGCTAATTGCAGACATAGGTATTACAACTGTAACCCGTGGCGCAATAGATAAGGTTGCATTAGAGAAAACAAACATGTACGGGTTGGCTCATATATCATTTAACAACTGGCAACTATTAGGGCCTGTAATTAGGTTTAATTTTACAGTTTATATTATGGATGTGGTCGATATAACCAAGGAAGATATAACGGATTTGTTCGTAGGTAATGATAACGAAATGGATGTTTTAAATACAACACTTGCAATATCTATAAGATTCTTACAACAGTTTACGGATGGCCCACCAACACAAGATGGATACCAAATAAAAAACATATCAGCAGGAGAACCATTCGCCGAAAGATTTGAAGACAATGTAGCTGGTCATGCTATTACTTTCGATATAGATAGACCTCATGGAATGACAAGATGCTAGACAGAATAAACACACAAGAGGTATTAAATGCTTTTGCTAAAGAGGTAATTGCACAGGCCAGACGTAATAAACTATCTGGTGCTGCTCAGTCATTAACCGCAGATGTATCTGTAAACCCAAATAGTATAAACCTAAACTTTGAGGGAGATGCACACATTCCTTTTTTAGACCAAGGGGTAAGGGGTAAGAAGTCATCGAGAAAGGCGCCTAACAGCCCATATAAATTTGGATCGGGAAACTTCAAGGGAACGGGCAGACAATTTGAGGAAAGCATTGCCAGTTGGATAAAAAAACGTGGGTTAAGATTAAGAGACGAGGATGGTAAATTTAAGAAAGGAGGAAGTAAAACATTAAATTTCTTAATTAGAAGAAGCATATATAACAAAGGATTACGACCCACGTTATTTTTTACTAAAGCATTCAATCAGTATTTTCCTTTGTTGCCTGATGAATTAGCAGAAGCTTACGGGCTAGATGCAGAGCAACTTATTGAAACAACATTTAAAGACCATTTAAAATAAACATCATGGATATTAAAATCTTAAAGAAGTACAAGCTATTAAAAGGAACGGGTGACAATCAAACGATAGGAGTTCCATACAAAACTGATAAAGGATATAAAACTAGATGGGTGGAAGAACCTAATTATGGTCAATGGGAATTTATTAAAAACTATGTAGAAACTCAGCCCGTACCAAAGCCAAAGAAAACAAATAAATAAATAATGGCATTACCAAGCGATAGAATCTTTTTAAGGTCACCCTATTATGTATCAAAGGAGCGTGCAAATTTGGACTTAATTATAGTTGACTTGTTTGTTTATACAGGAACACTCACCACGGACAAACCAACTGACCCAAATTATAGGCTTCAAAGTAGCGCACATTTAAATGCTTCAGGTAATAAGTACGCTGAAGTAGATATTGCAGAACTAGCAAGGGATTATGTTAGTGTGACTTATGATTTCACAGCAACAGACCCCACCAATGCGGTATGGGTAGAGTACGATTTGTACTATGCAGATTCGGGGGCATTAGCATTAACTTTAGATGGTTCGGTACAGCTTACAGGTATTAATGGATATGGATATTTTGAGGACGGCTACAATCCAGACCCAACAGACACGGTTTTTATAAGTACGGACTACGTTATAGTACCAACAGGAGACAGTGCATTGATACCTATACTACAAGACTACGTTACCCAATGGGAGTTGTATGATACAGGAACCATCTCGCCGAGTGGACTTATTGAAACGATAACAGCACCAGCAACAACGGAGAATACCGCAAATGTAATTGATTATGTAGATACAGCTTCAACATTTGGAACACCTACATTTATTAGGTTTTCTTTTTCAGGTGGGAGAGGGGATAAGGATATTAGAATTGTTTATTTAGATGAATGTGAAAAAGACGCAATAGAGGGTGCTTTTGTAAATAGGTTTGGGGCTATTCAGCATTTTTATTTATTCGGAAGGGCAGATAGAACATTTACAACTAATGAGACATCTTTTAAAAGTAATTTATTAGATGGAGAAGGGAGTTATGATACTAAGAAGCACCAAACGGCTATACTAAATAAGAACGGTAAAACTATGATTTCTATTAACACTGGGTGGTACCCTGAAGATATGAATGGTATGTGGAAGGAGATGATGTTATCTGAAACGGTGTGGTTGAATCTACCTAGTAAGTTCTTAGACTTTAATGCTTTTAAGGACTTAGTGGTAACTGCTCCAGTGATGGTAAAATCAGCAGCGATTAAATACAAAACAAGATTAAGGGACAAGCTTATAAGATATGATTTTACTTTTGAGTTTGCAGCAGATAGAATAAATACTGTTAAGTGATATTAATACAGCTATATATCGACGATAAGAAAGCGGATATGTTTAAAAACGTATCCGTTAATATTATAGACTCAATTAAGGATGCACAAAATATAGCCAACGTTTTCACATCGTATACCCAACAGTTTAAGCTACCTGCAAGTAAGGAGAACAATAAGATATTTAAACACTTCCAAAACTTTTCATTGGTCAATGGGTTTGATGCTAGAAGAAAACACAAGGCACTTATTAAACTAAACGGAGCAGATTTTCAGAATGGATATGTAAAACTAAACGAGGTTGAGTTAAAAGATAATAAAGCCCACGCCTATAGTATACAGTTCTTTGGTGAAATGACCACGTTAAAAGACCAATTTGGAGAGGATTTACTAGGAGATTTATCCTACTTATCTAGGTTTGACCATGAGTTTAGTATGGCTAAAGTACGGGGTGGATTTCAAACGTCCTTAAAATATGATGCTGGTTTTATGCCAGTGGCATCTGATACAAGCGGTGAAATTATATACCCATTTGTCACACACACAAAAGGACTTCAGTACACATCTTCTAACGGACTTTATGATATTACAGAAGCAGGGGTTCCAACAAGCACAGATAGATTAGATTATATTGACCTAAAGCCAGCTTTAAGGGTTACAGAAATATTTACCGCAATAGAAGATAAGTATGATGTTGTTTTCGATAGGTCATGGATAGATTCAGGCCCATTGAGTGAGATGTTTATATGGTGCCACAAGTCTAAAGGAGGTATTGTAACTGATGATATTACAACCAATGTAACTCAGTGGCAGGGAAACATTGAGGACTTAACTAGAAATAGCTTCACACCTTCTTCATTAGACGACCCTTCTTTAGTAATAGATGTTTTTGACCAAGACGACGGACTAGGAAATAATGATGATTGGGACAAATATGTAAACTTCGGTTCTGGTGCTGGTGCTTGTAACAATCAATTTGTATCTGGTGCAAACCAAAGAGATATACTTACCTATCAAATAGGGGGTAATCATGGTCAGCACACGTATTATACAGGGAGTGTTACGGTTACTCCTGACAGTTCTTTCACAGCAGAGTATAATGTTGTTTTTTATTCGGAAACTAGCGGTGTAACTTTTGCCGCTCTTTATGGTGTAACAGGAACTCAAACGGTTTCTTTTGACACACAGAACCAATCACCTGGACTGCATGACTTGCAATTTAGAGTAACAAGTGCGGAATTATCTGAGTTTAATATATCATTAGACATTACTGCTAAAAGAGACTCATTTTGCACCGATGAACTAACAAGGATCTGGAACTATGACAAAGATGTATCTAGTGCTGAGTTAATCACTATAGTAAAGGTTGCTTTCAATATGCCTAAAATGAAAGTTATAGACTTTATGCGGTCTATATTTAAGATGTTCAATTTAGTTGCTTATCCGAGAAATCCTGAGTTATATAGTTCTTCTGTAGAGTTGGTTATTGAGCCTTTGAATACTTATTACGATAACGGAATACCTAGAGACATAACTAAATATATAGATATTTCTTCTACTTCAGTAGAAAGGGTGACACCTTTTAAGACATTGAAATTCGAATATGAAAAACCCAATACATTTCTAGCAAAGAAAACCAATGAGTTAAGTAGGTTTGAATTTGGCAACCTAACATTCAATCAAGATAATTGGGGGCCAGGGGCTAACAATTTACTTTTTGATGGTGGCGAGTATAAGGTGAGTGCAGGGTTTGAAAAGGTAGTTTACGAAAGATTAAAGAACGGAGACAATGACAATAACACACAACTAATATACGGTTGGTTTGTAAATGACTTTAAAGAGAATATACCAGAGCCAGAATTAGGAAAGCCTTTATTGTTCTTTCTTGAAAACAGGCTTTGTAATACAGATAGTATTGAGTGGGAAGATGGAGGTGTAACCAACAATCTTTATAATGCCGCTCAGAATGTCAATGCAGATGGTTCACAAACAATAAACTTTGGGGCAGACAATGACGAGTTCACTTTAGAGGTAAATGAGAATAGTTTATTTAAAACCTATTACGATAGATACATAAGCGGGGTATACGATTTAACGGCTAGAAGGTTTAAGGTATCCGCATATTTACCACCTGAGTTTATACTGAACTACAAATTAAATGACAAGATATTTATTAACTCGGTTCCTTTTAATATTGAGAAGATAAATATTAACATGCTAACGGGAAAGGCACAGTTAGAACTTATTAAAATAGTAGGATATTTTGAAACGTATCAAGTTGGCGCAGGGTTCTGTTATGCTGTTTCGGACTACGCACTATTTGATTACTGGTGTAAAGAGTTCCAGACAGTAGAAACGCCAATTGCGCCAGATGGTCTAGACTTCTCAGACGCAAATAACAGCCAATACATAGCACCATTATTAACAATAAAATCATAAAAAATGGCAACATTATCAATAAAAGACAGCGCAGGAGACACTAAATACTTAAATGTAGTTGGTGAGGGTACTCCGTCCGAACCTTACCAATCAGTAGTTCCTAGTTATGGAGTAGCACACGCAATAAACCAAATATTTCAAGACGATGCAGTTACAGTAAGTGTAGCAGAAAAAGGAAAGTCACTCATTAAGTTTGGCGTTAATTCAGCTATACAAAGTGGTGTTTCTGAAACAGTTTGGATGGTTGGAGGAAATGAAACCTATCCAACAGGTAATGATATTGACATAGTTACATCAACCTCTGGAAGTGATACACAAGATGTTGTTATTGAAGGTCACACCTTATCAGGGTCAGACTTAACCTTTGTGACACAAACCGCCACGCTGAATGGAACTTCTGATGTAACATTAACAACTCCATTATATAGAGCAAATAGAATGTACAACAATAACAGTGCAGATTTTGTTGGAACGGTTACAGTAGAAGATAACGGAACATCTGTACACTTGCAAGCCGCCACAGGAAATCAATCTTTAAAATGCGCCACATCAACTTCTAGTGTAGACTATTGGATTATAACTGGTATTGAAGGCTCAGTTGAAAGAAGCACATCGGCGGTTGTAGATTTTGAATTGCAAGTAAGGGAGTATGGGAAAGTGTTTAGAACTAGGTTCTTTTTTACTTCTGACCAGTCGGGGCGTTATATTCCACTTTCAGACACTCCTATTATAGTTAAGCCTAACTCAGACATACGAATGATAGCTACATCAAACACAAACTCGACAGAGGTTTCTGCATCAATCATAGGATATTTAGCAATTATAACATAATGTTAGAAAATATACTTTACATATTAAATTTAGATGACTTCTATGGAGTGAGTGAAAACATTGACATAGCAAAAGGAAAATATAAGCTACCCCAAACTTTTAAGGAAGCTTGGAAACAGCGTAAAAGAACGGCGAAATGAAAACGATAGTATTAGAATTAGAAGTTCACGATGAAGACTTAGACTCTTTAAACGCATCCCTAAATAAAACGGAAGCTAATTTTAAGGACGTAGACCAAGCGGCGGCTAAAACTTCAAAGAGTGTTGACGATGTTGCCAAAAATGGCGGGGCTATTGCTACACTAGATAGGCTTACGGGTGGCGCTGCTTCTCAAATGCGTGATTTATTTGAATCTACTAAGCTTTTTAACTTTTCATTAAAGGGAACTAGAACGGCATTAATAGCGACTGGAATAGGTGCTTTTGTGGTCATTCTTGGTGTAGTGGTTGCCTATTGGGATGAGATAGTAGAGTTTATAACTGAAGCTAACAAAAGGCTTCAAAGGCAAATAGACCTAAACAAAAGGAATTTAGCCGTATTAGATGGTGAATTAAAACTACTAGAGTCAAAAGAAAAACTATTAATAGCTGAGGGTAAAAGCACAAAAGAAATACGAAAAGAAAAAGAAGCTGTTTTATTAATACAACAGGAGCAAAACCAGTTACTAATTGAAAATCTTTCTATCCAACTAGAGCGTGAAAGGGCTTTAGTAAAAGAAGTAACAGCGTGGGAAAAAATAAAGATTGCTTTCTTAGCTGTTACTCAGCAATCGGGAGCAGCAGCTACGGCGGTTGCGGAGTCTGTATTAGGTAGCGAAGAACAAAAAGCAAGACTCGACGAATTGGCAGAGGGGTTATTAGCTGCACAAGTGCGGGCTAATGATTTAAAAATTGCTTTAATAAACCTTAATAATCCAACAGCAGATGGTGAAGATGAGGTTGATACGGGTGTTTCACAACCGCTAACAGACGCACAAATAGCAGCTTTAGATCAGATAAGAACACTAGAAGACGCTAAGACTCAAATACTGCAAGAGGGTGAAGCGCACAGGAAAGCTATTGAAGAACAAGGTTTCGATGACTCCCAATTGATATTAGATGCTAAGTTGGCTGCACAAATGGAATTTGCAGGTGCTTTAGGTAATGTTTTAGGAAATATAGCGGGGCTGTTTGGAGAAGCAACGGCAGCTTCAAAGGTAGCGGCACTAGCGGAGATAGCAATAGGTACGGGTGTTGGGTTTATACAAGGTCTTGACATTGCACAAAAAGGGGCTAAGGCATCAGGGCCAGCAGCACCATTTGCATTCCCTGTATTCTATGCAACACAAGTAGCAGCAGTATTAGCGGCGGCATCAAGAGCAAAAAGCATATTAGCAACAGCAAAAGGTGGCGGTGGTTCAGGTGGTAGTTTTTCAGCACCATCAATCGGGGGTGCTGCGGGTGGTTCAATACCAACACCAGAGTTTAGTGTTGTTGGTGACACTGGAATTAATCAGTTAGGACAAGTTATAGGCGAGGAATTAGGCGTAGAAAGAAGGGCGTATGTGGTAATGGGCGACCTAGAGAAAGGCCAAAGAATACAGGATAACAGCATTAGGGAAGCCACTGTTTAGAAACAAAACTTATTCATTAACGTTTATTAATAAATATAATATAATGTCAGAAGAGATAGAAGTAATAGAAATGTTTGTTGATTATGACAACGTAGACCCAGGTGTTTTTGCTGTTTCAGTAGTGGATTCTCCTGCAATACAAACTTATCCGATAGCACTAACTACGCATGAAGTTAAACTTGCGGAGGTGGATAAAAAGAAGCAGATTCTCATGGGTGCTTTGCTTATCCCTGAAGATATAATCCCTAGGGTTGATGATAAGACCAAAGAAGTGTACGGGATAAAGTTTTCTAAAGAAACCCTTTTTGAGATTATCAAGGTGTACATGCAGAAGGGAAAGCAAAACAATACCACTTTAGAGCATGAGGTTCAATTGGATGGTAATACTATTATTGAGATTTGGCAAAAAGAGGATATGGTACACGATAAGTCTGCTATGTACGGTTTAAGCGACCCAGTAGGTTCAATTATGATTTCAATGTTTATATCTGACAAGGAAAAATATAATGAATATGTTGCGTCTGGAAAGGGCTTTTCATTAGAGGGCAATTTTACATCTCAGTTAATCTTAAAAAAAGATTCAAAACCTTCTAAGGATGCGGAATTACTCGAAAAAATCAAGAACATCATAGCTGAGGAAGAAGGAAACTAGAAACAAAAAACACCGAATTACGTTTATATTATATAAAACCATAGCAAAATGGAAGAAAATAAATCATTATTACAAAAATTAAAGGAACTTGTACCTTATAAAGAGGAAGTTAAGGAAACTACCAAGTTGAAAGAAGAAGCTACTTTAAAATTTAGTGCAGAGCAAAAGGAAGAAATCAAGGTATTATTTTCTGAGTTGTTCTTAGAATTTACAGAGGCGATTCAATCTGCTGAAGTTGTAGACAATACAGAAAAGGCCACTGAATCTACAGAAGATGTACAAGCCACCGAAGAAGCTACTGAAGAGGTAGTTATTGAGGAAGAAACACCTGAGCAACTAAAGGCTCAAATTGTTGCGTTAAAAAGCAAGGTCGTTGAACTTGAAAAGGTTGAACCTATTAAGCCCTCGCCAACAAAAGAAGAGACGACAACCCATAAGTTCAAAATTGGCGATAGAAGAAAGCAATCAACACAGGACTTTATTAATTCACAAATCTTTCAAAACTAAAACATGGCAACAATAACAAGTAATCCTGTTAAAAGGAGAAAAATAAAAACAGATGTTATCGCAGCGGCTACCACTTTAACGGCAGCAACTAGTGGAACATCTTACGACTTAACAGCGGCCGCAGGAGCAGCCGTTACACTACCTGCACTAGAAGCGGGGCTAAACTTTAGATTTGTTGTAGGTTCGGCATTTGCCACTACCGACTGGACAATCGTATCTAGCACAAATGTAATAAATGGAAATGTTTTAGTTGCAGGCGCACACGTAGCGGGTGCATCTGAAAATACAATCAGTTTTGTAGCAAGTGCAGAATCAGTAGGGGACTATGTAGATGTATACTGTAATGGCACTCTTTGGTTTGCAAGCGGGTCAGGGGTTACAACTGGATCAATAACATTCACAGCACCATAAAAATAGAAACATGAGTAAATACAAACAATTATTAGCGACTACTCAAGACACCACATCAAACTATGTGGGAGAGGTTGCGGCAGGATATTACAGCGCAGCTTTGTTAAGTTCTGACACGATTAGAAACGGGGCAATTTCGGTAATGCCGAATATAAAGTACAAAGAAAACCTACCTAGATTAGAATTATCTGGACTTATTAAGGACAGAACATGCGACTTTGACGATACAGGGGTAATCACTTATACTGAAACCGTTATTACTCCAGAAGAGTTTAGCGTGAATTTAGAGATTTGCAAGCAGCCTTACCGTTCTACATGGATGGCAGAGCAAATGGGATTCAGTGCAAATGATAATTTAGCACCTGACTTTGCTAGATACTTACTTAGTTTAGTATTGGCGAATGTTGCATCTGAAAACGAAACTATTATCTGGTCAGGAGTTACTGGAACGGCGGGTCAATATAATGGATTTGAAACATTGTTTACAAATCAGCCAGCACAACCAGCAGCACAGGAAATTGCAGGAACTACTTTATCTGCTGCTAATATTATAGCACAAATTGCTTTAATGGTAGCACAAATTCCTAATACTGTTTATGGTAAGCAAGATTTAAACCTTTTACTTCCAACTAGTGCGGTAAAGTTTTATATCACGGCAATGGCTACTTTGGGATACCTAGATAAGTTCCACGTAGGCCAAACAGAATTGAACTACGAAGGGATTAACATTATACATTGCCCTGGAATGAGTGATAACACAATGTTTGCTGTAAGACAATCAAACTTTTTCTTCGGAACAGGCATCTTAGCAGATATGGAAAGTTCAATTAGATTGATTGACAGAAGTGTAACGGAGGGTGACGATAATGTAAGAGTTGTTATGAACTACACCGCTGCTGTACAGGTTAAGCTTCCTGAAGAGGTAGTTACATACGGTATTACAAATGCAGGTAACTAAGAATACTCAAATTTAATAACCAAAAGGGGTTGGGTTTCGCCTAATCCCTTTTTTTAATACATATAACAAGATGGCTTGTGATTTAACACTAGGAAGATTATTTCCATGTACAGACCAAACAGGAGGAATAAAGTCGATTGCGTTTGCTAATTATACTAGCGGACTTTTGAATACGGCTACTATTGCAGCTGACGAGGAGATAACAGCTTTTGGTTCTGCTATTACTATGTTTAAGTACGAGGTAAGAAGTGCTGGGCATAGCTTTATAGAGACGGGTTCAGACCCAGATACGGAAGGGGTTATGGTTACTCAGGTTCTTACGGCTATATTAGAGTCTCCGACGGTAGCAGATAGAAAGGAATTAAAACTAATGAGATATGGGCGACCTCAAATATTTGTAGAGACTTACAATGGTACTTACTTGCTTGCGGGGATCGAAAACGGATGTACTGTTCAGATTACTAAAAACTCAGGTTCTGATTTAGGGGAAAAGGTAACATATACCTTGGTAGCCACAGCAAAAGAGAAGGCTGAAGCCCACTTTGTAGACGCTACAATTATTGGAGATACTACGAACACGGTTGTAACAGTAGGGACATAATTAATTGCTTTTTCATATACTTTATTTTAGGGGGTGGCTTAGGTTGCCCTTTTTTTGTGTACAAAATCGAGTGCCAAACGTTTATAGTATAGTATGACATACTTACAGGAAAGCGCATCGGCGCAGGAAGTTAAATTTATAGCACGCTCTTTACAGACAGGCGCAGCAACCGTGGTATTTACCGATGAGTTATTAAACACCACTATTACCGATAGCGTAACACTGTCTACGGATAGATACTACACTCTTTTTTCACAAGCTATTCCTGAACTAAAGGAAGAACATAGTTATATGATGGTAGTCACTCATAACTCGGTAGATATATTTAAGGGAAAGGTATTTGTTACTAACCAAACACCATTAGACTACAGCATTAATGACGGGGTGTATACAGAACGAAGCACAACTAACGACTTTATAATTATATAATGGCTAAGAAAAACAAAGAAGGACATATACATATGGTTAATATGTCTGCATATTCCACGCCTTCAGTAATAGAGGATAAAATAAGGGGCTGGGTAGAGTATAAATTAGACCATCAAAATTCCAAATATAACGTGCCAAACGGCTATTATTTGTACCTATATGACAGGGCAAAGGGCAGTACTACTAATGGTGCTGTAATCGCAGGAATGTCTGATATGATTTACGGAAAAGGTTTGGGGGTTTTAGATGTTGAGGATGACACAGCCCAAATGGAATCCATTAAGGAAATCATTTCAGATAAAGATTTGAAAAGGGCCGTTAATGACCGTAAAAAGTTAATGATGTGTGCTTTACAAGTAACTAAGAATCAAGGAGCGGTTACAAATGTTACTTACTTTCCAATGAGTCAACTACTTCCTGAAATTAAAGACAAGGAGGGTAATATAAAAAATTGGTATTACAGTAATGACTGGACTCAAACACACAGTTACCCACCTTTAGCTATTCCCGCTTTTGGATTTGGCAAGGCGAGTGGTAATGAGATACTAATAATCGGAAACTATAACGGTGAGAGTGAATATTTTTGTGAGGACGAAGGGTATACGGGTTGTTTGCCTTATGCTTTTTTAGAAGAAGAAATTGCCGACTACCAAATTAACGAGACGTTAAATGGTTTTTCCCCCACTACGATCGTTAACTATAACAACGGGGTGCCTGAAACAAAAGAAAAAAGGGATGCTATTGCAAGGGATACCACGAATAAATTAACAGGCTCCACGGGTAAAAAGGTGGTAGTTGCTTTTAACAACAATCAAGAGACGGCGGCAACGGTAGAGAAAATACCACTAGACAATGCCCCTGAACACTATAGGTATTTAAGTGAAGAGTGTGAAAGTAAAATACTAAAAGGGCACAGGGCTATTTCTGAACTGTTAGGTTTCAATTCTGACTCTTCAGGATTCAGTAATAATGCCGAAGAACTTAAAAACAAATTTATAGCCTTTGACAACTTTGTAATAAAACCCTATCAACTAGAATTCACTAATGCATTAGAAGAGGTTTTAGCGATCAATGGAATAGAAGAGGATTTATATTTTAAAACACTAGAGCCTTTTGAGTTTATTGAAGCCGATGATTTAGATAAGGATGAGAGAGAGGTTGAAACTGGCATAACTGAAGAGGTTGAAACAAACCTATCTAAAGAAAAAGATGATTTAATTGCGGATATGCTAATTGGTCAAGGTGAGGATATAACTGATGATTGGGAGTTAGTGTCTTCTGAAGATGTTGATTATGATAACGAAGAAGCTTTAGATTTAAAAATACAGGAACTTAATACTATAAAGCTATCTTTTAAGCAGAGGGTAATAAACTTAGTTAGAACTGGACGAGCTAGACCAAACGCTAAAAGTTCACAAGACGAAAGCATAGGCGAGAATCATTATAAAGTACGATATTCATACGAAGGGGATACTTCGGTAAAATCCCGACTGTTCTGTTTAAGAATGTCAGCAGCTGGCAAACTATATAGAAAGGAAGATGTTATACGCATGGGCTCACAGGTGGTTAATGCAGGCTGGGGGCCAGAGGGAGCAGATACTTACTCTATATGGCTTTACAAAGGCGGTGGCGGTTGTCATCATAAATGGGTTCGTAATACCTATAAGTTTGTAGGTGAAAACACTGCTAGTATTGGAGCGTCAGATGAGATAA
>Ga0316206_1001787_pt1 | contig 17044 bp, 11 predicted proteins | sample 6monthpyrite_MG_FD_204942 | JGI IMG/M metagenome (GOLD analysis project Ga0316206, IMG submission 204942) | Microbial mat bacterial communities from mineral coupon in-situ incubated in ocean water Damariscotta River, Maine, United States -... | ecosystem: Environmental > Aquatic > Marine >... | reverse complement strand
AAGCATAAAAATTTTCACGCCGAATCTGGAAAGACATTTATATGACAATGAGGCACTCAGAAAAAACATGCTCAGTTTCATCCGCGGCAATCGACATGCCCAGATTCAGATTTTAGTTACCGATTTATCCGATGCTTTAAATCACGGGCACATGCTACTGCGCCTGGCGCAGCACATCACCTCGTCCATGAAAATAAAAATCATCCCTGAAGATTACACAGGTACTGATGCATCCTTTATTATTTTCGATCAGTCTGATTTTATTTTTAAAGCCGACAGCTCAAAGCAATATGCATTTCAGTCCAACTGTAAAAATCGTAACCTTAAGCTAACTGAATTTTTTACCCCTGTCTGGGAACAGGCTGAACTGTCCCCGCAATCTCAGTCGTTTCATATTTAATGAAAAACATACATTACTGTGAAGGCTGGCATAACAATACTGAGTTGGGATAATGTTAATATAACGCTAAGTGTCACGTTATATACTAATTTTACTAACAAGCCATATTTTTTATCGGTCTTAGCTTATAATTTGTATTCTAAATCTGTCGATAACTTCCTTATGTTTAAGAATAGACAGATAATACAAAATTAACCCACAATAAATAGACCTGACAACGACACAACTTCAATAATTTTGTACAGTCAGAAAAAGCAGCTATTTAATGTAATCATTCTATTTCAGAAAATTAATTTTTACCCCTAAGGTATTCCCATAAACGTAACAAACACTTCATTCACATCAGTTCCACGTTTTAAAACTCACACTCTTGTTAAGTTTTAATATATTAAACGCTGAATACACAACTAAACTAAAATTGTCGGATAGCTTTACACATACTATGTATTTATTAATTTTTTTAAAAATAATCGCATTAAAACAACAAGTTACTCTCATGGCCCAATACTTGCTCTACTTAACAAGATATCTCTAATTAAATTATTTTTTCTTACGATATACACATAAAATAACATTAATTCAGCGGCATAATAAATGAACAAACCCCAGGAGAAACAAAGCTCATGAAAAAAACATTATCACTACCTATTTTTATACTCTTATTATGCTTTAGTAATAGCTATGTGTATGCCGCTTTTACGCCTCTACCAGATGGCGACTATCAGATGCTTATCACAAGTGGTTGTTTTACCTTCGGTGACTGCTCAGCTAGTCCCGCCAGTAATTTTGTTGATAATAACTCGACTGTAGCAACACCACAGGGGCAATTTGGTAGCGGCATCGCTGGCGATAATGCAATGGGTGTAATAGAGTTCACTTATACTAACGGAGCCATGGCAATCACCTCATTTTCACAAGATTCATATCTAGGAACAGCAGGTGGCATATTTGCGATAGAAGCACCTAATACCAGCAATATGGGCGGTAGCATAGACAATACAGGCAATATGACTTTTGACCCAACCGGGCGCTCTGCTGTAGCACAATTTTTTTCTACATCTATAGGCATTCAGCCATGGAACATCCCACCTAATAGCACCAGTTACGATCAATGGACGACGGGGAACTCAACTAATGTTACAGCCAGCCTCACAGGAACACCACTTCAAGACGCGGGCTCAGACGCATGGAATGGAACACTGGTGCTTGCAAGTGAAGTAGGACCCGCATGGGGACTTTTTTCCGGCACCCCCTATACAGAAATTTATAACATAACCATTATTAGCTTAGGTGAACAAATTCCTCGAGCTAAAGTACGAGTTACAGTACAAGGCGGTACTACCCAGGAGTGCAATGAGCACGGTGGATCAACTGTCACTTATAACTCGACTGTTGATCTGTTTAATGGCGGTGAACTAAGTTCGTTAGACTGGTTATTAGATGGCGAAATTGTTAGCTCAGGTACTGATTTTTCATATACGACATATACTCTACTGGGTCAACACACCATAGAAGCCATCGCAACATTAGTAACAGGCCATACTGGAAGCGACTTAGTATCAGTTAATATAAAAGATACATTACAACCAGGTATTACACCCAGCTTTATTGATGCACGCACTCACGAAGTAATTACTGAAATTGCAGATAATGAAAAGCATTATGTAGAAGTTGAGCTTTTAGCAGAAGATATTTGTGACCCTCAGCCGACCACAAGCGGAACCATCGTTCCCGTATTCACTGTAAATAATGCTGATATCATAATAGTTAAGGCTAAAAAAGGTCTAATCAGCATGCCCTCAACCGCTTTAAATTTAAATGCACTTGCCAAAGATAGATCTGGAAATGCATTGTCAGCGTATACATCATTGAAGATCTTAACTGACGTTGACCACAATCACATCATACATAGCAATTAATTTATTTTAATCATAAAAAGGGAGGATTCTCCTCCCTTTTCTAAAAAAACTCAAAGTGTTAATTAGATTAATAAAATTCAAAGGAATATGACAAATGAAAACAAACATAAAATATTCATTTGCAGCACTGCTAGTTATTAATGCTGGCGCATCACAAGCAGCATCGATTCTGATGGCTGATACAACATATAATATGAATATACGAGAAAACACTAGTTGTTTTCAAGCAGCAAAAGATTGTCGAGTAACCGGTGGTGCATATACTGATAATGGTGAATTTGTTATTGATTCGGGCACCACCTATGGCTCATCTATTGGTGGTGATGGTTGGGCAGGTATCATCCAATTTACGACAGATGCAACTGGTAACAACTATACCGTAGATACCTTTAATATGGATATGAGAGAATCAAGTCCACCTGATCGGTTTGCTACGTGGGCAGAGAACCCCAGTCAGATGACAGGTACTATTGATGCTTCAGGAAATATGACGATTGTTCCAAGAACTCGTATGGGAATATCCGGTTTTTTAGCTTCTTTGGGAGTTCTTTCATTCAATATTGATGACTCTACAAGAAATCTTGCACCTACTTATAACTGGACCCCTTTTACTACAGGAACATCATCTATAACAGCAGGACAACTCGCTACTGACGCTACATTTGAGAACAGCATAACCGGAAGCGCATTAACATCAGATGGCAATGGTGGCTGGAATGGAGAACTTGTAGCAACAGCTATAATGGGTGAGGGTATGTCACTCTTTACTGGATCACCTTACTCTGAAGTATGGAACATAAATATTACGGCTGTATCATCTGTACCAGTGCCCACTGCTATATGGTTGTTCGGCTCTGGCTTACTTGGCCTGGTCGGTTTTGCTAAACGTAAGAAAGCATAACTACTAAATCTGTTGCCTTTTATCTAACTTAGGTAAACATTGAAATTTTATCCTAACATACACTACTTAAGTTTTTTAGACGGTGTTTTTTTATTATGTGAAAAATGCAGCCTAAGGAAATTGTAATAATCTTTACACTGAGCATTTTTTACGTAGATTCGTATCATCTGTGTAGTCAAGCACTTGATGAAATTCGCGTTGATCAGTTAAATGGCGCATTTATTGAAGTCAGGAAATTAACCGAAAACTAGAACAAACAATATAACTATGAAAGACCCCTTGACTCACTGAATAACCCGACGCCATGGATATTTTTAACACTACATATAAACAGGATAACTCTAATTTAATATGTAACTTAAAGCGGGAGGTTTACAGCCCATTTGTGCATAATTTAATACCTTTAACTTTCTTGCAATAACTTGCTGTTCTCTACGATTTATCCTTTTCGACTCCCTGATAGGTTTAGAACATTATAAACCGTCTACCCAAGTCGAGATTTTTATACTTCCACTATTGTTATAATAATATTACAGATAATGCATTCTACTTCACTTGATTTATATAAAAGCCCAATTTTTTATTAATTTCAAATTAAATATGAATTTTCAAGCCGTAAAAAAGCACAGTTCTAATAAACTGTGCTTTTTAGGTTTCTGATGAAAATTAATTTTTTACTTTTGGTCTAAACCTTACGACGACGGGCAGCAATTAAACCGATGATACCTGTTAAAATCAACCAGTCGATGCTGCCAATTTCATCATCATTTGGATCAGACGTAGAAGTTGCGGCAGGACTTATCTCAGAGTTAACTTTTATAGTACGAGTAACTTCAATTGCATTGTTTCCAGCTGAATCAGCACATGAATAGCTTACAATATAAGTATCTGAAATTGCAGTATCAACGGTATCTCCACCGATTGTTGCATCTTTATCAGTATCACTATTATCGCTGCATACTGCACCTTCCTCAAAGTAAGTAAAACCATTATTAATATCTAGTGTGTCTGCACCATTTAATGTGATAATTGGCAATTCAGTATCCTGACCTACAATAACAGCCCTAGTTACTTCAGTAGCATCATTACCGTCAGAGTCAGAGCAGTTATAACGCACGGTATATGTATTAGCTAATGATGTATTAACCATGTCTCCAGAAATAATTGCATCTTTGGATGCATCAACATCGTCAGTACATACCGCTCCTGCTTCAATGTAAGTCTGCCCAATGAATAAAGCTGTTGGGTCATTGCCATTTATCGTAATAACTGGACCCGTTGAGATGGTAACAACATCAATTGTCGCAACATGTGTGTTACCAGAACCATCAGTACAGGTATAAGTTATAGTGGTGGTACTTCCAATAAATGACGTATCAACTGTGTTGGCTGCAGGAGAAATTCCTACCACCGGACTTGAATCGAAGTTATCAGTACAGGTGGCGCCCTGTTCAACATAAGTGATACCCACAACAACGTTGGTGGGGTCTAATCCTGTTGGTGTAACTACAGGGTCTATATTATCAACAACGTTAATATCCCTTGCTACAGAGTTGGCACTTTGCGGAACACTGTCAATACAATCATAAGTAATGGTGAATGGCCCACCTAATGTAGAAGTATCAACAACGGTAAGCGCATCGTTGGTTAGAGTAGGTGTGTCACGGTCATCTGTGCAAGTCACATCAGAATTTGCAATTGACTCAGTATAACTATTACTATTACCTGGCGTAACCGTTACATCAAGAGGATCAGCTCCCGTTACTGCTATTACAGGCGGTTGATCAGCTGTTGACACTATAACGGCACGTGTTACTTCTACTGCTATATTACCGGCCAAATCTGTACAGTTATACGTAAGGTTGTATGTGGCATCTATAGATGTATTTACCATATCACCACCAATTGTGGCATTTTTATCGGCATCAAAGTTATCACTACAAACCGCATTGGGTTCAACATAGGGGCTGCCATTAGCAATATTTGTTGGATCAGTGCCATTCAATGTAATAACCGGGATTGTGATGTCATTTAACGTTACGGTTACCGTTGCTGTGCTGCTGAATGTTCCATCAGTAACGGTATAGGTAAAGCTATCAGACTGAATAGCCACACCTGCAGGTAGTGTGGGGGCGTCATAAATAATATCTGTAGCGCTGATGGTAGCAGTGCCACCATTTGTTGTGGCACTGACAGCAGAAATTGAGAGTGCAACTGCATTAGGTGCTGGGTCAGTATCGACGCCATTACCGTTATCTGCCAGCACACTGATGGTGTTACTGCTTGTGCCCTGATCAAAGCTAACGGCATCATCCTGTGCGATGGGGGCGCTATTGGTTTTAGTAAAGTTAACAGTCCAAACTTCAGAGTAAGGGGTACCTGCAAAAGCACCCCAGGCAAAACCAACATTTGACACGCTTACGATAACCGCATCCAGGCTATTATCAAGAGCTGTACCTGTTAAAGTCAACACAGGAGTTGTACCATCATTAGGGTCAACATTTGTCATTGAACCAGAAATTAAAGCTGCGTAAACAGAAGAAGAGTTGTCAAAATTTATGCCACTACCACCATTACCAATACTATTATCTATACCATCATTATTATTGATATTCCAAGCCGGATTACCTAAATAAGCGAATAATTCTGCCGCACCTAAACGACCTGTTGGAGTATATGAAATATCGCCAGATGCATTAACAGAACCAGAACCACCGATATTTGTTGTAGTAAACAAATTACCAGCAGTACCTTCATAGTACACAATAGGTGCAGAAGTAACCGTAAAGTTAACACCTCCAGCAGCATCATCAGATGTAGTAATCTGAAAAATAGCGTCTACATTGTTTGTATCGTCACCAGCACCCGGGTCCCCAACTGAACTTACGTTGTCAACCAATGTGGTACAATCACCAAATGCAAAGCAAGAACCTGCAGCTCTAATTGTGAAATCATATTCAGCATTTGCATCTAATGTGGCAGACTGTGCATTGCTTAAAACAAGCAATAATGCCGTAGTTAATGTTGTTTTTTTCATTGATAACTCCAATCTTAAAAATTGTTAGTGACGAGCATGATTTGCTTATCACTAACATTATATTTATAAATAAATTTGATTTTACTTTCGAAAAAATCTAAACCCAAACACTGCAGGGAATAAAAACAGTAAAAATCCAATAGCACCACCACTAGTCGATGGTGCCGTAATAATAAGCTCTGCTACGCCGCCCTGTATTGCAATCGCGCCATTGACCAGGCCATCAGAGTCATTCGGGCCACCATCTTCAATGGTAAGTTGCAAACAGCGGTCTCCTTTTGTTAGCCCAGTTGAATAGGTTGATAAACCAACCACAGGGCAACTGACAGGGCTTGTTGAGTCTGCAGGCGCAGACGCTGTGGAGTTACTATTATCAATAATAAAGCCATTCCAGCCAGATGAAGTACGAACTCTGAAAAGCGCATGCTCAGGTAAGGCTGAAGCAACCGGTATCGTAATTTGTATAGTAGGACTAGTTACATTGGTTATGGAAATATCAAAACAACCACCGGTACAAAAAGTTTTGAAGAAATTGCCATCATTTTCACCAATCGTCGTTACGCTAATTTCCGCACCAAAATCATTATTCGCAACGGAATTTAAATTGGTAATGGCATTTTGATAAGCCGGATCACCTAAACGTAAAACACCTTCACTTGATGTAACATTACCCAGTGTATTGTCCGTTGGGTTTATTGTTAGCTGTGTAACCGTTGTATCTATATCTAAATACTCGGGTATTCGATCGCCATCCGTATCAATAAACCCTTCAACATCGTCATTAGTTCCATCCTGATCTGTATCAATTGCGGTTAATGGAAATGATGCCACTTTTATTGTCGTGTTTGTAATGGAAGTGGAGTCACCTGAAGCCAGCGTTTTTGTAACCGCAACACCTATACTAAACGTTTCACCTGATGTTAATCCGGCATCTGTTTGATCAATAACCAAAGTCGCGTTATTAGTCCCACCAATTGCCGCATCTATGATGTCAGCATCTGAGCTTGACCAGTCGTATGCTATGGAAATTGCAACCGGATCAGTAATCGTTGCATCGAAAGTTACATTGCCTGCTGCAGCTGATGGGTCAAGAAGCACAGGCGCTCCTGCACCCTGAATAGCAGAAATACTCACTGGAAATGGCGGTGAAAGCAATAAGTCAAAGTTTGCATTAAAGGTCTGGAAAGCTCCATCTACCATGCCTTGACCTGCAATACCATCATTATCAAAATCAGTAGAAACAAGTCTGATTGAACCATCAGGGTTAACGGTTACATCCCATACGTTTAATACATCAATATTAAAAGAAGTATTCCAGTCAAATAACATTTGAACACCCCATTGTCCTGTGCCTATATCCATTGATGTTGGCAAAGGCGGTGTACAGGGTATAACCTCTCCTGTCGTCGTTCCTGGTTTGGGAACTACTGAGCCATCTGAAGGGACAGGGCAAGCATCTACAGTTACGCTGCCTGATGTTGGTGTTACAACTAAGTCATGTGCATCCCATATAAAACCAAAGAACTTCTGTGAAGTACCTATTCTCATAGAAGTGGGATCGGAATCATCATAAGTTCCGGTAATTGTGAAATCATCGCTGCCTGTTTGTGAACCTGTTCCAGACCACATCTGGAATTTGCCTGTTATATTGTAAACCGTTGCATAGGCTGGCGAGGCGGTTGCAAGCACTAAGGTAGTAGTAATAATGCTTTTTCTAAACTGTGCCATTGTAAATATGTTCATTATGTTTTTTCACTCCTGATAGTTTTCATTTTTTAATATAAAAACTAATCAATAAATATATGTAAAAAATTATCTGTTACTTTTTTTAGAATTTAATTCCCAGAGTTGCACCCAGTGCATTTTGTGACATTGAGATTGCGCCATTATCTTCAGTTAAATCATCAAAACTGGAAACCCCATCGGGCCAGAAAACGGTTTTACCTGTAATCGTGTTTTTAAATGCATGCATATAATGGAATGACAATTCATATGTTTCACTTATATTATAAGTGCCGCCCATGGTGAAATGATGTTCCACAGTTGCAGGAGCCAACATATTGAATAAAACCTGATCGTCCGGAATAGGTGATTTACCATAATTCCAGCCAGTTCTAAGCGTTATTTTTTCATTATATTGATACTCTAAACCCAGCTTATAAACGGTCTGGTCTTCCCAGCCAAATCCCATTCCATTGTTAGCCCCTAGCAACCCAAATTCTCCAGGTTCACCAGGAAAGAAATTTTCCGGATCTGCAGGGTTTGGTCCCGGGTTTGCAACAGACGCAACGTCTGAGTATTTCGTATGTGTAATATCAAATGCAATAGTTATATCGGGTGTAGCGGTATAAGCAATACCTACACCATAATTTTCAGGTATATCAAAGTCACCCTGTTCTGCAAATAAATTTTCATAACTTTCAAATTCAGTCATATAAACGCGAGATGAATAATTAACACCAACTTTTAAAGCTTCATCCATATATGTACCCAGCCAGCCCAGCCTAAAACCGGCACCATATGACCAGTCTGTGCCTTCATTTGTAAAATTTTCAGTGGCTTCAGTAAAACCCAGTGTGCCAAATGTTCCCAGACCTTTGGCTTTAAAAGATTGCACACCAATAACTAAACTTGCACCAACAGTATTCTGTTTATCTATTTTATAAGAAATACTATTTAGAATCTGCATTTGTACAAGTAGCACACTTGCGTGTTCTGTCGAGTTTTCAGCAAGACGAAATAAATAGTTTTCACCTGAACTTAGATGCTGGTGAAAATAAGTGCCCAAGCCAGCACCTATAAAGGTAAAACCATAATTCATCTCTTCATTTAATTTCCATACCCCCCCCATATACGGGAGAAGAAACAGATCAAACTCACTTGATTCATCGGCTGGTAGTAAACCACTATTGTGTTTAATGGATGCTTTAGGTATAAAGATATCACCACCGATGTCAAAACGCCCTTTTACATCCACCATCGTCGCTGGGTTACTCGCCGCTGCAAAACCATCTTGAGCCAATGCGATACCAACACCGCCCATTGCTCTAGATTTAGATCCGTAACCAATCATAAAATATCCATTAGTTGCCTGAGCTATCATTGGTGTTGTAAGCCCAACAATAATTGCTGATGCAAGTAAACTTTTTCTGCTAAATCTCATTTTAGGATTGCTCCCCTACTTAAATAATTTTATTTTCAGATATTTTTACTTGTTTGAAAGGTTTCTGCTGAATGAAATATTCGAATATTTGACAGCTGATTCATTACTTTAGTTATCACTTTAAATACAACGACTTAAAGCGACAACAATCCCTAAAAATTATAAATAATATCTATGATGTTTGCATTTTTATTGTTTGATTTAATACAGTATTAAATTACTTGTCAAGAGAATGCTGAGCTATACGATGAATAATATAAACATTAGCAGTAGATGATATTCGATGTAGTGCAATAGCTTTGTTTATTTGTTTTTAATGAATTTATAATTTAAATCAGAATTATTTTATATGTACATAATATTTTTAATGCGCGCCTTAAAAATAAATAATTGATAGAAAATTAAATTAAAAATGCATTAGTTAGAATGTGAAATATTTTTATTAGCAAATAATTTTATGGTTCTTGAAAGTAAAATGAGGTTAATGTGTATGCGGGTTCGTAGATAAAGAATCAATAGTTTAAAGCATATTACTGATTTTAATGAATACAGCCTGATTTTTTGAACGTGGCTTGCTTTAAATGCTAGGTCCAGTATAAATTTACAGCAAAATTTATACCCCTGTATAAGTACTGGCTTAAATATAAGTTATTAAATTTTGTACTGTAATAATATTATTAGGGTTCACATTCATCATTATTGATTTTGGATTAATTTATAAGTGATTAATTTAATTAATGTATTGAATAGCATCGTTATGTCGAAAAATCTTACACGTAGAAATATAATGTAACTTATTGATATGTATGCACATAATAGTTTTTTATGATTTGTAGATGTAGTGTTTTTTGAATGTGTGATATTTTTCACAATGACGTTTTGTAAATAATTAATATATCTGTAACTCATTGTTATTTATTGAAAAAACACTGTCTTATTAGTGGTGTAAATATAGGTTTGTTGATTTAACTTACAGTTTTGAGACCTATACAGTCAATAATAGTAGCCTTATTAAAAAAAATCAAAGTAACTAATTGAATTATATAAATAATATATAATTGGCATATTGAATGCATTCATTTTTGTCGCAATATAATAAAATGTTCAATAAAAAATTACTTAAAATACTTTGGAGTTATAAATTATGAAAAAAACTGCAATTGCTTTAGCATTGATGGCTGTTTCTGGCGCATCTCAAGCAGCTACATTAAACGCTGGTAGTACTTATGATATGTCAATCAATACTACTGGTTCATGTTTCGCATTCGGTGACTGTACTACACTTGTAGATAATGTAGCAGCTGGTGCTGTAATCAGCATCGCTACTACTGATGATGGTGCTGGTGGTGTTAATTTCTCAGTAACTTCAGCAACTGATATGGTATACACAGGTACAGCTGGTGGCCTTTTCACTATGACTAATATTGCTGGATCAGGTAGCGTTGATGCTGCTGGTAATGTTTCATATACACCAACTGGTCGTTTAGGTGCTGCTCAATTTTTTGCTTATTTAGGTACACCTGCCTGGAATATCAATGACTCAGCTGCGCCTAATGGTGGTAACACTACATATTCTGGATTCACTAGTGGCTCACAAATGAACTTTGCATTTGTTGATACAGATGGTGATGGCGTTGAAGATACATTTGTAGACAATCTGACTTTATCTGGTTCTACACTTAATGACAGCTTAAATGCAACTATTGTTAGTGTTGATAACATTGGTACTGCATGGGGTGGTTTCGTTAATACGCCTTATTCTGAAGTTTGGAGCGTTTCTTTCACCGATACTACTGTACCAGTTCCAGCTGCAGTTTGGTTGTTTGGTTCAGGCCTGATAGGTCTGGCAGGTGTTGCGCGTCGTCGTAAAACTGCATAATTAAATGCTCGAAAGAGCGCTTAATTAATTAAAAAAAAGAGAGCTTTTTAGCTCTCTTTTTTTATTCACACTAACAATTAAAATATATACTTAAATGAAATATGGATTAAATGACACGCTATAGCACATCGGCTTACTAGATGCACCTAAGAAAAATGTAGTTATCTGAAGGTATTTTGTAAAGATTTTTTATCTATCTTGCAATATAAAATTTGATAAGTTGCAAGACTGGGATGCCCGAATGCTAAAGAGGACCATTGATTATCCAGAGCGCCAGGTTTATGTAATTTTAAAATCACAGGGTTCAGTTTAGCTTTTTTAAATAAATTATAGAATTCTTCTACTTTATTAACACGCCCTTCAAAATCTTCAATTGAGTCACCAGAGCCGATGGATAATATAAAGTCACAATCATTATTAATGATTTTTCCAAGGTAATGAAGATATATTTCAGCATTCGGTAGCATTCGATGCTCCATGCGTAAAAGAGCAACGAGGTTTCGTTTAATTATATTTTCACTTGCAAGCTGTTTAAGTGTTTCTATAGCATCCATGTTGTATGTTGATACAGATGTTTGTTTGTTTTCATTGAGCGCTTTGTAATGATCATACTGTATAGGGTCGGCATCAACTAAAATAATATCACCGACTATATTTTGTTTGACTTTAAAGGTAACGTTTTTTTCTGAATTAATATTTTCAAACTTTAACTCAGGCATTCGATGTATAGAATCTATGTCATTTTTTCCCGAGCCTGCACCAAATGAAATTTGTTGCATTTTTTCTGATGATCGATTAACTAACCCTAGCGCTCTTAGAATATGTATCGTTCGTATGGCATCCATTGTTGCGAGGATTTCAGTTCGTCTTATAGAATCGTTGTCTGTTATATCTTTTTCCAATGGCATGGATTGCTGTGCTAGAGATTTAAGTGTTTCAGGCTGTAATTGATTAACGGGTAATCTAATATCCATCAGCATTTGACAACATGCGGCTAGATGTGCGGTGTATATTGCTTTTGAGATAAAAGGTGTGAGACATGTTTGGTCAATTATGCAAGTATTGTTGCTAGCTTCTAATAAAGGAATAAGAGGAGAGCGTTGTTTTCTTAATGAACGTAGAAACTTTGGGTAATCTGACAGGTAATCTAGTATTTGGGGGAATACAGTAAGAGAGCTTGCAAATATTAGCTGATTAGCTTCTGCCATAAAAGCATCTGATAGTTTTTTATAAGGAAATATTTCATACCGATTTTTCTGGTTACTCATGATTTAACTTTATTCCTGTTTTGAATTTAGAGATTATAAAATTTAATATCTTACATTAACTGTATTGGTTTTAATTTTGCAACCTAACAGGTAGTCAAAGCATAGTAGCCAGCATCATATTTAGAATAAAATCCCATAATATTTTACTGAGGTAATTTTTTATAATCATTGTTAATAATACCTACAATATCAGAATGAATTTAAGAATAATAACGAAGGAATACTTTTGGTGAACATTGTTGCGGAAAAATTATCCACATTAATATCCTTTAAAAGCTGGGCCAGTAACTCAAGCCTGATCTGATAGTTAGCCCCTTATTACTGCTGACTGTCAGTTTAGATATAAGTCATATATGCACTACACTGATCAAGTCTAATTTCAACCTAGCTCAATCAAAGTATCTCTAAATTGCCAAAAATTTAAATCTTCTGTCAAAATAGCTTTCTCATCTGACATATCAAAAAAAATTTATGCACCATTCTATTAAATACTGATTAAATATGCTTTTAAGTATATTTATTCACTATTGACCCTAACTTAGCAGTTTAAATTATTAAATCTTATAACCTTGACTAAGAAGTAATATCCAGCTTCTGCATCAAATCATAAAGCGTAGGCCGACTAACCCCCAACAACTCAGCCGCTGGTGAAACCTTTCCATTAGTATGATTCAAAGCTTTGGTAATCACTTGCCGTTCTGCTACCTCACGCACTTCACGTAAATCAAATGAATTAATTTCACCTGCTTCATCAGCGGGCTTTAATTCTAAATCTTCAGATGTAATTTTCTTTCCATCTGCCATAATCACAGCCCGTTTTATTCTGTTTTTTAGCTCACGCACATTACCCGGCCACTTATGGGCTTCTATGGCGGTTAAAGCGTCTTTGGTAAAGCCTTTTAATTTTTTATTCTGTTCTTTATTCATCTGATCGAAAAATGTACGGGCCAGTAGAATTGCATCTCCATCCCTGTCTTTTAAGGGCGGTATATTTATTGGAATTTCATTGATTCGATAAAACAAATCTTCTCTGAATTCTTTCTTTTCAATTTTATCTTCAAGATCCTGGTGAGTTGCGCAGATAACCCGAACATTTACCGTTATTTCTTCACGTCCGCCAATTCGTTCAACCACCCGTTCCTGTAAAAAGCGTAATAGTTTTGCCTGTAATGGCATGGGTAACTCACCCATTTCATCAAGAAATAGTGTGCCACCTTCCGCGTATTCTATTTTTCCCGGCGTGGTTTTTGTTGCCCCGGTAAACGCGCCTTTTTCATACCCAAACAATTCACTTTCTAATAAATTTTCAGGAATAGCTGCACAATTAATTGCAACAAAACGGCCCGTTATTGATGGGTTCTTACCATGTAACGCTCTGGCACAAACTTCTTTGCCAGTTCCACTATCACCGAGTAATAAAACCGTTGCATCTGACGGAGCCACTTTTTCAACCCGTTGACACACTGTCTGCATTTGTGGGCTACTGGTAATCATGCCATCCATGGGAACATCGACATGTTCCATGGTCAGCCTTCGATTATCTTCTTCCAGTTCGTATACGTGATACGCACGGGTGACAATCTGGTTTAATAATTCAGAATCGATGGGTTTCTGGTAAAAATCATAGGCACCGGAGGCGACGGCCTGCACGGCATTTGAGCGTTCGTCATTGCCACTAACGACAATGACTTTGGTATTGGGGGCAGCCGATAAAATATCTTCAACGGTCGCTAAACCTTCGGTTGAACCTTCCGGATCGGGGGGTAATCCTAAGTCAACTGTAACCACTGGTGGATGTTCTTTGGCTAGAATTTTCAGCGCTTCTTTTCGATCCCCTGCAATAAAAACTTCGAAATCATCGAAACTCCATTTCATTTGTTTCTGTAAACCCGGATCATCTTCGACAACTAGAATTTTTTTGTTATTTTCCATTTCTACCGCTATCTACATTTTTTATTGAGCCCTGATTCTGCAATAGTTTTTTAGACTACGCAAGGTTAAAGTGTCGGTTTTTTTTACTATTTGTCGGCTAGTTAGCAGTGTATAAATTTATTATTTATGTCACGGATGACTCGTTGAGAATTTACGTATTTTTTATCCTGAACGAAGCGAGGAGCATTGGGTGAGGGCTTAAGGCTGTTTTGTGATGGGTATTAAGATTTTTTATTACGCCTCACTTCAGTCACGATGACTGCAACAAAGTAACAGAGCTGTGTAACATAACAGTCTTCATTATATATATTAAAAGATATGAAATTTTAAGCGTTTCTCGAATCATCTAAATCACCCTGATAATCATCAAAAGCCTTTTTAATCAGTTCTTTTAAGCGTGCGATCTCCAGCGGTTTGGGATAATAATCATATGCACCCTGACTTTTTGCTTTTTCTGCATTAACTGATGCCTCAGCACCTGAAACAATGACAACTTTTGTATGGGGTGCTTTTTTAAGTATAGCTTCCAAAGTAGCAAAGCCTTCTGTTGTTCCATCCGCATCAGGAGGCAGGCCCAGGTCGAGCGTTACTAGTGGAGGCGGATGTAGATTAAACAGTTCAATTGCATGTGTTCGGGAATCTGCAGTGATAACTTCATATTCTGGTAGGCTCCATGTCAATTGCAGACGCATACCCATATCATCGTCAACAATTAATATTTTAGTATTGGGCATTATTGTTCAGGTTTTTTTGCGTTCACTCAAATGAACAACCTGGGGGTCACTAGTTACTTCCTGCGATGCGCTTAACGGGATATGCAATCGAAAAATACTGCCCTTGCCTAAAACACTCTCAACATCTAATTGACCGCCTAACTTATGCACATATTCCCGCGCCTGAAACACGCCTATTCCCATAGTGCCTTTAGTAGATTCGAATGGCAAAAATAATTTATCATGTATAAATGCCTCATCCATGCCGACACCCGTGTCTTCAACTTCAATAATTGCAAACTCACCCCGTACACGTAACCTGACCGTTATGCTTCCCGTGTCTTCAGTTGCATCCTGAGCATTTTGAATAATATGCGCCAGGTTTGCCGACATACGGTCTTTGTCTGCTGTAACCATTACATTCTGATTAAGGCAGTTTAATACGGGGATGGGTAAGGTACCGGCTTTAGAGCAATTACGTAAACTTTCTTCCAGTAACTCGCATAAACAAATTGCTGAAAACTGATCACCCTCACCACCATCACGTAACCGCATCAACAATCTGTTCATTTTATTGACTGAATTTTCAACCGTAATAATTGCATCATCAATAAACATGGGATTGCTTTTATGCTTGGCCGCGTTTGATACAACCATTGAAAGCTGGCCCACCATATTTTTCACATCGTGCACAATAAAGGAGGATAACTTATTTACTTCTTCAAATCGTTTCGCGCTCACTAGCGCCTGCGCCGCTTCGTATTGCGCGAGGTGACTGGCCGCCTGGCGCCCGGCCGTTTTCAACAAATCACTGTCTTCCCAGTTATAATAACTTTCATGCGCAGGCGAGCGTAATAGCACCACAAAACCCATTAAATGATCCTGCAGTATTAATGGCACCACTAACCAGACCTTTTTATTAGTGCTTAGCCAGTCGGGTATTTCCAGTTCTCCGAGCCGGGTATACATTTCCGGATCATTTTTATATTCATCCAGATTAATTACAAACTGTTGCTCCGCAAGAAATTTGATAAAGGTGGAGTCTGACGCTTCGCGTATATTAACGCCCGGATACATCCAGCGCTCATCAGATTCAAAGCAGCCGTTATCCCTTTCCATCATTAACAAACCACCGGGACTATCAATTATTTGTGCCAGTGATCTAATGGCCCGTAGATGCAAGCTATTTGATGAGCTAGCTTCTGATGATAAGGTGCGAATTATGCGCAGCCATTCTTCGCGGTAATCATATTTATAATGAAAAAAATGTTTATCGATAGCGACTCTTAAACGTGCGCGGATTTTTCCGGAGAAAAAAACCACCGCCAGTATCATCACCGCGGCAAACAGGAATGTTGCCTGGGCGACTACGCCCCACTCTCCCCCCATGTCCCGAACATAATAACCGCCAAAGCCGATAAAAATGAGATACACACCGGCTGCCAGTAAAGTTGTGGTGTGAAACACCATCCGCCGAGAGAGAAAAACATCAATCGAATCATCACCGAGGGACCATTGCATTTCACGCTTAATTGCCACCGCAATTAACGGCACCACCATTGCGTGAATAAAACCACGGGCGTTCCATAATTCGTTATCTATTCGCTGAAAAAGAAAGGCATCGGAATAAAGATAAAAGTCATACGCAAACATAGCGCCGATGGCAATCCATAAATATTTAAGCGCCCATTTATGCTCGTCGGCAGTATTTCGGTAGAGTTGCTCAACAATGACAATTCCACCAATTGAAATTAACAGGTGACCGATTAAAACGTCATTACCCGCAATGAACTGAAACATTGAACCGCCGGATACACGATACAACACCAACA
>Ga0316206_1001786_pt1 | contig 17055 bp, 10 predicted proteins | sample 6monthpyrite_MG_FD_204942 | JGI IMG/M metagenome (GOLD analysis project Ga0316206, IMG submission 204942) | Microbial mat bacterial communities from mineral coupon in-situ incubated in ocean water Damariscotta River, Maine, United States -... | ecosystem: Environmental > Aquatic > Marine >... | reverse complement strand
AAGATAAAATCAAGTACATCAAAAGATGAGCACTTAAGTAAGCTATTGGTTAAATTATTTGTTTTATGGGTAATTTATTTGAAAAACGACTTGAAATTATTGGGGTGTCCATATATGTCCTATGTAGTCATACTATGTAGTCATTCATTCTATTTCTCCATTCTATTTCGACCAATTACAACAAAAGGTTTAGGTTCTAACTAAGCTTTTATTTTTATTGAATTCTAAGCGTGGGTGTCTTCTTAATTTTTAGGTGTCTTCTTAATTTTCTTAATTCATTAAGGCGGTCCTTTAATTTTGAATCGGAGAGGATTTTATTCTTGAGTGTTTGTTAACTCGGATGTCCTGCTATATCTTTTGTGCTTTTACCTGGCCTCCTCATATGTCCACGCAAACGGTTTTGACTGAGTAGTTAGATATTTTTTACGTGTAAACCAATGAATATGCACAGACATGTAGGGTTTACGGGGGACGAAGAAGAGTCTGTTGGGGTTGATTGTAATATGAACATTTTTTACAAAAATACGATCTTCATGTCGAATGATATCATCATTTGATAAGTCTGCTTTCTCAACTTCCCAACGCTGTCTTAAAACACGATTGTCCTGTTTATAGTAATATAATTCATTTGCGTCATGCCATGCACCTAGATAAGCTATATGGCCTGGTGTTGTATCAGTCGTTTTAATTTGAACAATGTCACCCGAACGCAATGGACCACCGTTTGTTTTAATAATTTTATGTGGAACCGCCTCATTGCTAATCGTAGCAAAATGTTGAGCTTTCGATTCGCCTAAAGAGCTGGCTCCGATATATTCTCCTTTTTCAGTTCTAAGGTTTCCTTCAAGGGTGTTGCTACCTTCATCACCAGATAAAATGAACAAATCATTTTGCTCTAAATGTTGTCTTACTAAATGTAAATGCTGAACAGCCGCATGGTTGAACTTGTAATAGTGAGTGTTTTTTCCAAATCCTTCAGGTCCACTTGCACGTATATACTCCTCTAACCATTCGTTTTTGTCGTAAGGTTCAGGTATTTCCATCGGCTTCCCGTCAATATGTATACGAGGGATATGCGAGATCCATGTATCACTCTGATCAGGGTATCTCGTGTATAAGACTTTCTTGATGGTATTTTCCGTTTGAAGATCCAGCTGAGCATAACTATCAGTTTCGAATGGCACCTTCTGACGAATACACTGCATAGCCATTAATAACTGTTTGAAAGCTTTAAGAAAGCCGACACGGTTATCTCTGATTATCGGCTTGTTGGACCATCTAGGTTCGTAACTATATTTTAAGTATGCATAGTCAGGCAAGTGTCCACTTCTTCCATGGCCGTGATAAAGGTATGAATTATAACTTGGCGCGTCAGGTGAAAATTCGCCAGTATTGTGCCAATTTTTTAGAAAAGGAACGGGATCTGGCGCCCATATATAAGGAGTAGCCCTTCCCACTATATCAATTTCAGACATAATGGGCATGGAACGTATAATCGACTTATCCATATAATTAGCGTCTTTCACGCTATACACATCATTCATGTACCATGCTGGCATACCAGCGAAATGCATATGTGCCCAGGTGTCAGCTAATACATGCATTCGCAAACCAATAAAGTGAAGGTTGTCAGCATGATTAATAACCAGGTCATTAATCATTTCTTTAACAAGCAAACTATTATTCAAACAAAGTAACTTAAAGTGCTGTTTGGCTTCTTGATTGTAAAGCCAAACAGTTTGGTTAATGCCCCAACCAATCGTATGAGATTTAGCGCTTGTTGGGCCCGTATAGGTTATAGTGTCATCTCGGCCATAGTTCCCCGGTAAAAAATGAAAAGCCATCCAAACCCGATAGGTCTCTAACAAGTTTTCATCTGACCACTGAATGCTATTAAACCCTGCGACCTCACCCATCATTTCATGAACAGTGGGGGTAGGCGTAAACGCCTTGATATAATTCTCTTTTCCTTTTCTCAGCATTTTCCAGCTGGATTCATCGACATATTGGGCAGCGTGTGCAATTGACTGTGCATCGTCGAGCTCATAGCCTGCAAGTCTGGCAGCAACATAAGTGGCGTAATAGTGAAAATCTATTCTCATAATTGTCTCTCCATAGAAAAACAATATTTTGTGACTTCTGGTGTTGAATTAAACCAATATTATTGTTTGTTATTGCTACAATAAGTATAAGAAGAACAAACTAAAAATAAAAGGAGACAGATCAATAAAAGGGAAATATAAAATAAAAGGGCAATTTCAGACTCGTTTAATTCACTTTAGATCTTCTTATTATAGTCTCCGGTGTGACCACTACAATGGTACAAAATAATCACTCTCTGGGGCTTTAGCCAGGTGTGAGGCTATCACATCCCAAGCATATAAGGGTCAAGTCTTTGATTTGTTATCGTACAAAATTTAGCCAATCATAGATCAAAAACCTGTCCCTAATTTTCTTTGGGGAGGGCTGATCCCGTATTCAAAAATCAAGTGCACCACTGTATCCTAACCATTAAAATTTAACTGGATATTATAGGTGGATCATGGCTGAAAGCTATTCGCATTTAGATAAAACAGAAAGAACCCTAATTAAAGACTGGATCAACCAAGGCTTCTCACTAAGGGAGATAGGGCGCCGTCTTAATCGTTCGCATACAACAATTAGTCGTGAGCTGAGGCGAAATCTATGGTGTGGAAGGCACTATTATATTAGAAGTGCACAAGAGTTTTATGAGTGTAGACTGAAAAAACGTGCTCAACGCTATCGCTTGAAAACACCGAAAATTAGAAATTATGTACACCAGAAATTAAGCATTGGATGGACGCCCGAGTTAATTTCAGGACGATTAAGAGAGTTTGATTCTGATAATTATGTCTGTCATGAATCAATTTATCAATATATCTATATTGAAGCCCGCGAGCTTATAGAATATTTAGCTAGAAAACATAAAAAAAGACGTACTAAGCATCCCTATCGTGGCACGGTAGAGCGCATTAAAAATCGTAACTCTATTACAGAACGCCCTGATGAAGTTGAAGCAAGAGAGGTTGTGGGGCACTGGGAAAGTGATTCAATTGTGGGTAATGATAAAAGCTCAGGCTTGAATGTCATCGTAGAGCGATCGACTCGTCTGGTTAATATCTCTTTAATTAAAAATAAAACGGCAAAAGAAACAAAATCAGCCATTCTAAGGCGGCTATCAAACCACACTAAAGTGCTTGTCAAAAGCATCACCTATGACAATGGTACAGAAAATACGCTACACCAGGAAATTAATGATAAATTGGATTTACAGTCTTTTTTCTGTGCACCGTATCATAGCTGGGAAAAAGGTTCAGTTGAGCAAGTGAACGGATTGATAAGACGATATTATCCTAAAGGAACTGACTTCAATAAAATCAGCGCGGCTGAAATTAATAAAATAGAAAAACTACTCAACAATCGACCAAGAAAATGTTTAAATTATCGCACACCCTACGAGATGTTTAGTATAGCTAGTGGTGCACTTGCAGATTGAATGTGGCCTTTGGTAATCTACTTTCCGCAAACCAGTTATGGTTTGAACAAAATGGGACATCACTTGATATCAGTGTTATTGGCCAGCAAGACTCTATCAGTATTCAAAATTGGTATAACTCTGATTTAGACCATATCGAAACATTCCAGGTAGATAGTGGTTTAGCACTTAGTCATACTCAGGTAGATCAAATGGTATCAGCCATGGCATCATTTGGTGTTAATGATCCATCGCAGTTTACTCCGACAACCGATCAGCAGGTACAGATCGATCAGTTGGTTGCTGTTAATTGGCAGGCTGTGTAAGCGATTGCTCAATGGCATGAATGGGTAGGCTCAAGGGTTGATTTAGTAACTCTCTTGAGCCTCAGCGTGATAAAGAGTTTGTTGCTATTGAGATACTATTCCGTTGACCAAGGCAATGACTGTCAAGCGTCATACTACAAAATTAAGCTTTGGCTATTGGTCAACCACAGTAAGTACTAAAGAATCTGTTTTTAAATTGTGATAATAATCAGATATATAGTATTACGATTTCCACACTAAATACTAAAATAATATAAATAAAAAACATTACTGGTGCTAACTATTTATTCCCACTGATAGTGCTAAATAATGTAATCAGTATTTTAGATGGGTTCATTTGGGGGTGCTAATAGACCTTTGTTGGTGGGTTTTCTGGGTTTGTTAATCAACACTGTCACCCCTTAAGTGAATTAAATCGTCTTCATTCTGGAAACACCGGCAAGGCCAATTAACCCGGACATTATCAGCCAGATTGCAGCAGGAACCGGTACCGCTGACATGTCCGTCACATTAAGATGAATTTCATAATCATAAACACCCCCATTGGCAGTGCCGTTACCACCTCGAGATAAGCTGTTATTGTCAAAATCATAAATTCCTACGGTATCTATTGGCATAGCATCAGGAAATAATTCAAGTGAAGAGCCATTAATAAAGTAACGGCTAAGCGCTAATTTAACATCAATATTTGTTGATGTTAAACTGGAGCCGGAATCATTTAATAATCTATAGTTAGATAACAAAGCCACATCTGATGTCGTATCAAATCTTATATCGGTTACTCTATAAGATACACTGGTTAACACCTGGCCTTCAGTTAACTCGATAGTGAATGAGTCGAAGTTTGTGCCTGGTCCTATATTACTGTTCTCCTGTGTAGCAAAAATACTATTCACACCTTCTTCCAACAGAAAAATGTTATCTCTTGCATTGCGAGTAAGGCCACCACTAATAGACTCATCGTAAAGAGTGCTGGCATGAGTTGTATTTGAAGTTAATAAAGTGCCCAATATAACAATACCAATTGAAGCAAGTTTTAGCTGCTGTGTTGTTAATAGTTGAGTTGTTTTAATGGAAGTGTGGTTAGTCGTTTTAAATTTAAGCATGATCATTTGTAAATTTAACATATACAATCCTTCGATGACTTATTCGTATTTAATCATTTATAGAAATTCAATATTACTATTTTATCAATACTTAAGGTATCCAGCTTATGTACTAGTACTAAAGTATTAGGCGATGATCATTTGATTATTCTGAGTGAGTAAACTTAATAAAAAATGCTCATCTTATGTCAACACTACATCGATGCAGCACTTATCAACACATAAATTTCGATAGAGCTTATCGTGATTTATCAATTAAGTAAAATAACACTTAGCTGGGTTGTACCAATTCATGAGAACACATCATCTCTCGTTATGAACTTTTATTAATGATTTAAAGTACAACTAAAGTATTAATAAATCATGCTTATATACTGTAAACAACAATAATAATATCATCATAATTAATATTACAGTGGAAACTAAATGTACACGTGATGGAAGCAGGGTAAACAAAAATCATAATGCATAATTAGAAACACGATTAAGTAATGAAAATATCAACACTAAGAAAAGGAATATTATTATGTTAATTAAAATGAAAACATGGACCTCTACACTACTAGCGCCAATAGTATTGGGTGCATTTTTATCTTCTTGTGGTGGAGGAGGTGGTGGCGAAGCCCCCGCTGTTGAAAACCAGGATCCCAGCCCAGAGTTTATTAAAAAAGCCGAGGCTATTACATTTTCAAAAATTCAATTATATAACGGCCATGTTGATTTATCTAACCCTAGACCAGGTACTGAACTGGATGGAAGTAAGTTAAAATCAGGCGATTTAATTACCGTAGGAATTGAATTTGAGTTAAAAGGAGACATGAAAGATTATTCCTTAGCCATACAGATGTTGCCTGATAGTATATATAACGTACTCGGTAGTGGTAACACGCTAGGTGAAGTCATCAATGAAAAGGTTAATGCATTAAATGGTGAGGGAGCTTTAAGCATCGGCGGAGCCTATGTAAGTGAAATTAGCAAGGGTATCGCACGAGCGGTCATACACACCAAAATACCTGCATTAGAATTTGATGGAAAATATAAAATTGCAGTGACACCTAATCCAGTATTTTTATCATCAGGAAAAGCGATAAAACAGTCAGAATTTCAATCCATACCCGTTTACATTGATAATAGAGAACTGAATGTTGCAAGCCTTAAAAAAATAGCATTAAACCTTACCCGGCGGCCCAACCTAACGGCTGAATCTGAATTTACAGCCATCGAAATTGGCGGCTCATTTAATGCAAGCGGTTATACAGAGGAACCTTTATTTAAAACATCCGTTGATGTCAATTTGACCAGCTTTGATGATAGCCAGGATATCGTCTTAAAGTTATCGTGGACAAATGAGAATGGAATAACACATCAGTTGGGTCTGTTAAGTTATGATGCAGAAAACAATCCGCTAATTGATACGACTGCCCGATTTACTATTAAGAGAACAGGTGCATCATCCTATACCATTCCTGTTGTTGTTTATGCACAATCTACAGCAAAAAACGATCTTCTTCTGCAAGCCGTAAATATTAAAAATATTGCAAATGAAACTGCCGAAAATACAACCTTTGTGCTGGAAGTATTATATGACGATCAAGGCACTGATGTTAGCTTAGGTGAAGTCTATAATCTGAATATACCATTACTAAGTCAGGATAACAGGTTTAATTTAAAGGCGGCAGTAGATGTTATAAACTTTAACGTTTTACGTGCGGGCAATAGTGGTGATAGTGCTTGTTTAGGACTAGTTGGTATAGTTGATGGTATAGGGCCTGATGACGTTGTCAGTGTCATCACGCAGCCTTGCATTGATGGCCTGCAAAAAAGATTTCAGTGGCGATTTGATAGCGAAACCAATAATTTCATAAACGAAATAAAAGATAGAAATGGTAACAACTTTTGTCTTAGTTCTTCCATTCCGAAAATTTCATCTAGTGGTGGTGGATTTACAACAACAAGTATTATAAATCATGCAGTCACTACGGCTGAAATATGTAAAGAACCTTCGCCAGGTTCAATATCGGTAGACCAAAAAACTCAAAAGTTTGAACATGAACCTGATGGCTTTGGTGGCAATAAAATCAAACGCTTTGGATCTAATTTATACTTAGATATCAATGCAACTGAAAAAGTGGTTCTCAACACGGACAAGGCTTCTGCTGATAGCTTTTTCACTACATTGGGTGTGCCACTGGATCAAGATGGTCGACTGTTTTATGTCGGTAAATTTTATGATGAATCGTTTGGTGATCCTGATGCCGCATCAGTTAATTTAAATTATGGTTCTGAAACATTTGTAGATTACTTGCCGGTGATTGGTATCACAACCCAGTCACACATTACATTATCTGCTAGCTTTCTTGATAACTCAGTCAGCTTATTAAACAGTGAATTTTCACTTAAGCAGCATCTATCAAAAAAGACATCTGTAGTAGGCAATAATTATCCGGATGTTGTGGTCGAAAATGGCGCTGAATTTGTGCTAGACATTGTAGGAAGCTCGGTAGATCCAGCCGGCATGTTAACACCAGCTACGATAACACAGACGTTTGATCCAAATGAAGAGCTGGCTGTTGTATTAGATACCTTAGCTAATTTTGATGACATTACGCACCCTCTATCAAGTTATGATGTAGATGAGGAAATTGTAAATGAAACTATCGTTATCGGTTTCATTCCTTTGAGTGTGAAGGGGGGAATTAGAGGTGAATTTGATATTAATCTTGAGTTAACGACACCAGGTACAGGTGTCCGGGCAAGTGCGATTCAAACGCTTTCATTAACTGGATATCTTAATGGGTCATCAGGTTTATCTTATGCTAATGCTGGACCTCAAGTGGACTTAACTTTCATTGAGCAGGAGTTAGATTTATCGGCAGCCGGAAATTTATTAGCAGCACCCAGTTTCACTGAATTAACCTTTGATGTTAATAGCTCATTAGATGCTAGTTTACATGCATTAAAAGGAAGAGTGCTTGTCATTGCAACATACCCGGATATATGTGTTTATTGCGGTACATTTGGTGACATTGTAACGAGCGAGATTTTGTTATATGAATCGCCATGGCTCTTTAATTCAACCTGGACAATATTTGATAAAGCGATTAGCTCTACCGTTATCAGCTTTTAGCGCAAGGAGGCTAACTATAATGAAACACCTTAAAATATATATGTGCATAAAACTGGCGTTGTTATCAACCCCTGTTTTATCAGCCCCGGTATTATCGGGTGAGATGAGGGGTGCTGATAATCTCTGTTACTCTACTTACAATGTGCAGCAAAAGATTCAGCACTCAATGAGAATGGGGGTAGATAGCAAAAATCAGGTAACCGTGATGGATCTGGATATTCACGTGAGAGAAATTAAAAATATAGAATCTAATGCATTGGTTAATCTTGATCATGCTCAACCTGCTAAAGATATTATTTCATATGTTGGGTTGATTATACCTAACAAGATAACCGTGAATGGTATTGATGGTGATTTATCTGAGCTTTATCAACATCCATTTTTAACGACTATTGATAAATCAAGTGGTAAAGTGCTGAGTATCAGGTCATCTACTGATGATACTAATATTTTAAGTAATTATTTATCTGTTGTTGATTTGTTTCAGTATTCTACCGTTGCAGGAAAATATCGATATAAGAATGCAAATGGCCAGTATGATGCACTTATTTCTAAAGCGGATAATAATTCGATGAATGTAGTTAAAACAATCAGTGGCTACTTAAAAACCTCAAAATTAAAGAGAGAGCACTCTAGCACCCAGGATATAATATTTTCAAAGGGCCAGTTAGATTGTTTCTATACTGAATCCAGCACCACAGATGAATTCAGGATTAATATATCCAGTGATGCTTATATATTCGGTGAGTCAAGTGTTTTCATTAACGCTGATGACGCCAGAAAACTAACAGACCAACACTATTTTTACAGCCTGACGAATGATGTTTCAACATGGCCAAAATTCAAATTGAAAACGAGACTGACACGTGAACAGGCCTTTAGCCAATTTCCATTGTTAATTAGCAAACTCACATCACTGCTTGATAACGATGATGAGTTTCTTATCGCCTTGAAAGCGTCAGAAAGTAGCTGGTCACATCTGGTTGATTATATTGTAGAACAGGGTGTGAATACGGAGGTAAGCCTTAAGTTAATTGGGTCGCTTAACAGGATTAATTCTAAAGAATCTGTAAATGTGCTTGTTGATTTTGCGAGTGGAGCATTACCACAAAAGGAGAAAATACATGCAGCAATGGCCTTAGGTCGTTCATCAGCCGCTTTTACGGAAGATGGAATGCAGATCTTAAAAGCACAAATGAATGACATAACGGGCATAAACGCAACGGGGCGAGAATTAATATTTATACGTATGCTAGGGTCAATGGCCGAAAATAGAAATGAAAATAACCCGCAGCAAAGTAATGATATGCGTCAATTTTTATATTCTCAAGCCGGCCAATACAGTGAGCATATTAATGCTGCTGTTATTGATTCAATAGGCAACTTAAAAGATAGTATTGACATTGCTGGTGAAGAAATATTATTACAATCATTAACTGTCACTTCACCCTTAGTTAGGAAATCTGCCGTTTCAGCTTTAAAGCGTGTGCCCTATAAAACATATTATACAGATTCATTAATTTCACAAATTGAGAATGAGAGTAGTGTTAGCTTGCAAAGTAATATCATAAAGGTTTTAGGTGGTTCGAATAATACAGATCTGGTCGCTAAACAAAAGCTAATATCGATTATTGAAACATCAGGCAGTACACAAATAAAAAATGCCTCTTTATCTAGCCTTAAGAGAATTGATTTTCCATTGAAATCGGATGATATATCGGTATTAGAGTCAAAACTAAGCCATGAAAAAAATGTTTCAAATCAAAAACTGTTAGCAGCGTTAATTATGAAACATCGGCGATTAAATAAGTAAAGTCACTACTGTCCCGTTAACTTTTTTGTCATATGCTTTTACTAGACCGTACCTGATTAATAATGATTTTAAGTCTTTCTAGACATGAAAATAGAAAAGCGACTTCGTCATACCTGCGAAGGCAGGTATCCAGTGTCTGTAGGCTTTTCAAAGTCACTAGATTCCTGCCTTCGCAGGAATGACTATGCTTTTTAAGTTAACGGGACAGTTGTGAAGTGAAGTATAGTATCTTCTCTTATAAGGTTATCGGCTTAGTCGTAATGAGCTGATAACTTTATAATACATTTTATATAGTCTCGGTGGATACTTTGCTTGTGCCAACTCACAATATGCAAATGTTCCTATTATTGGTTGTGTAAAATCTGTGTAATTCTTTGTAAAATACAATAATCTATTTTGACTGATATCTTGATAACCAATAGAAGCATTACATGATATAGCCAATTTCAACTGAATTGACTATATAATTCTCAAATTCACTGCATCAACACGATATACTACTTTAGTATTAGGACCATTATACTAATGCTATTTAGTGCCTTATAGCGTTTAATGATAAATTAAGTACCATGTAAAAAATTGGTAAATTAAAATGAAAATAATTATAGCTGATGATCACGCCCTGATTCGAGATGGGCTTGAACAAACACTGCAGGCGTTAGGGCCTGATGTTTGTGTCTTTCAAGCTGCAGATAGAGCCAGTGTGCTTGATCAACTCGATTCACAACCGGATGTCGATATTGTTTTACTAGATCTCTTTATGCCAGGTGCTGAAGGCTTTAATCTTTTAAAAACCGTGTGCAATAACTACAGTCACATTCCAGTTATTATTATATCTGCATCTGAAGATCCTCATCATATGAGAGAAGCGATTGACTGTGGTGCTTCTGGATTTGTTCAAAAATCGACATCAAATGAATTACTAATCAGCGCAATCAAGTTAGTGTCTAATGGAGGTGTGTATATTCCCACAGGCATGTTACAAACTAAGCAGCCTGCAAAGCAGGCTTCGCTGGAACGACATAATGACAAATACTTATTAGTTGTTGAAACAAAAAGAGCCGCGAATAGTTTAACCAAAAGGCAAAATGAAGTGTTGACCCTAATGTCTATGGGAATGGCAAATAAAGAAATCGCCAGGGCCTATAACATATCTGAGAATACAGTAAAAATACATGTCACCGCAATTTTAAAATTATTTAATGCTGAAAATCGAACAGAAGCGGTTGTTATGGCGCACAATGCAGGCATTATCCAGGCTTAATCAATCGTGTTAAAAAGTGTGAACAAATCATATCTTCATTATATTGCATATTGTCTTTTTTATTATTTGTTATTTTTTTCCGCAAATAATTATGCAAATGAACAACTCCTTGCTGGCGATAGTTTATCAATGGAGGATGATATATACGAAAGCATTTCACTCACCTCGGTTACCCGCTTAGCTCAATCACCAAGAGACTTGCCCGTATCAGTGAGTGTCATCACGAGAGACATGATTGATGCCTCAGGTGCGGTTGAAATTCCAGATCTCTTTAGACTGGTTGCGGGCTTTCGAGTCGCGATTCCAGATGGTGGATATTACACTGTCATTGGACAAGGTGCGGGTGATCAATGGGGCAGAAAACTGGAAGTGTTTTTAGATGGCCTGCCGGTTCAGTCACCTGTTATCAATTATATTGACTGGTTGTCACTACCGGTTGAAGTTGATGACATAGATTATATCGAAGTCATTCGAGGGAGCAGCGTCGCAGTATATGGTACTAATGCATTTGAAGGAGCCATTAATATTGTTACTACAAAAGCATTTGAGAAAAAAGGGCTGTATGCGCGCCTTTTAAAAGGTGACCCGGACTTAAAAGGCGCAGAGTTAAAGTATTCATTTCTGACAAAGAATTCAAGTCATGCCGTATCGGCGTACTACAAAGAAAATTCCGGCTTCGAAGCCCTGCATGATAGTAGCGAATATACGAAATTTCGCTATAAAGGTAATTTCAATCCATTAGTTAACGATGAAATTCAGGTCCATTTAGGCATTACGACTGGTTTCAAACAGGAAGATGGCGATGGATTAGCATTTATAGACAGACCACGCAATGTTGACACTAACCAACAATATATTCAATGGAATCATCGCTATCAGAATAATAATAAATTATCTGTAAAAGCTTACCGTCATGCGGTTGAATATGACGACACGTATGAAACAGCATTGCTCTCAGAAATATTTGGATTGACACCAGATCAAGTACCTGATTTTTTTGGTGGCAGGCCGGATCAGGCAATATTATTTGGATTTTATTCGAGTAATTCGACCAGGTATGGAGTCGAGATTGAACAAACCTATGTTATGCCTTCACTGCAATTGAACATTGGCGCTGGCTTGATATATGACGACTTAAAAAGTGAGTTTGCTTTTGGTGATAGCCAGTCGAGCACGGGTTTAAATAAACAGTTGTTTGGTAATGTAGAGTGGAGAATTAATACTGACTTTGTTTTTAACACTAGCGCGATGATTGAAGCACCCAGAGATCAGGACGCTAAACTCTCTCCTCGAGTCTCATTGAATTACCATTTAAATCAGGGTAACACATTTAGAATGAGCGCTGCCAAATCATACAGAACGGTGAACAGCTATTATGCCGGTTTAAATATTTCGTCTCACTACACATCTGATAATACTACTTTTGATAAACTTGCAGATTACAGAAATTATAAAAGAGCTGAAAGTATCACATCCTATGAAATCTCACAATTAATAAGCTATAGCGAGTATGGCTTGTCATTCGATTGGCGATTATACAATGATAAATACGACAACAAAAGAGAGGGCGCAAAAGACTTGTCAATTGTCGATGACTTAGGGGATGGGGCAACCGTTATTATTGATGGTGGTGGTTATACTGTTAAGGGCTTTCAATTACAGGGTCAATCTAAATTTAATGACAGTGGCCTTATTTCTTTTCATTATTCACTTGCAGAATCTGAAGGTATTATATTGTCTGAAACAAGTCCGGTTAAATTTAAAGATTATGCAGACGTCGTACCCAAAAAAATATATGGCCTACTAATAAGTCATCGTCTAATTAATAATGTCAACATTGGCATAAACTACAGCCGAGTAACCGATGTCACCTGGGAGGATTTTGGTGACACTATTCCAGGACATAAACGGCTTGATTTAAATTTAAGAACAAATTTTAAAATGGGTAATAAAAATGTCAAATTAGAAATGATTGCACAAAATGTTTTAGGCGATTATATCGAGTTCAACAATGACAATGTGTTTGATACCCGATTTTTAATTCGTTTATCTATAGAAAATTTATAAATGATGAAAAATCATCATAGAATTAATACCGTTATTTTTTTATGCATGTGGCTATTAAGCTACAGTTGCTTCTCGCATAACAATGTAAAAAAAACGCTACTAATTATTTCTGATCCTAACTCTTCTGTCCACATATCTTACATTAATGAATTCAAACATCAAATATCAAACTATGAATCTTTCTCTTTAATATATGAAAACTCAAACACCATTAAACTGTCAAATTATAATACAACAGATTATATCATTAGCATAGGCACGACTTCTGCAAATAAAGTACTTAAACACAAACCCAAAGCAGCGGTTTTGTTCACATTCATACCAGATCAATTAATTTACAACAGTATAAGTAAGCGTAATAATACAAATTATTACTCAATTAGTATCACCCAACCTGCATTTCGTGTATTAAGGCTATCCGAACTAATCAGTCATAACAGAAAGATCGGTCTGACACTGGGTCCAAAAACAAGTAATTATATCAATGAGTTCAAAAAACTCGCACCCTCATTAAATGCCGAGCTGGTAATTAAAGATTACAAAAACTTCTCAGAACCTACAGATGCGATGCGTGAATCACTTAGAGAATCTTCATTATATATCGCCACATACGATTCAGAAATACTTAACCGCCATAGTTCAAAATGGCTATTGTATATGGCATATAAAATGAACAGGCCGGTAATAGGCTATTCTAATGCTTATACTAAATCAGGCGCTGTAGCATCATTATTTTCTACGCCTCAACAGTTTGCTAAGCAAGGTGCGAAGTGGTTAATTGACATGACAGTCGGAACAAAAATGAAACGCAATACTTATCCAAAATATTTTACCGTTTCAATTAATAAAAGGGTTCAACATGTACTGCGTATGAAAAATGTAACCGCTGACTGGGTCGAGTTGAAATTAGTTGAAATGGAAAGGGAGCCTGGCGATGAAAATCAGTGAATGGGGCATAAACTCACGTGTGTTGCTAACTGCAATAGTGCCGCTAATTTTATTCTCGTGTATATTTGGTAGCTATGTAAATGTAGTTCGTAATACCGATCTTTTATATGAAAGAGATACTAGAGGACAATTGATTGCAGATACCCTGGCTACAACGTCTGAATTTTCCGTAGCCACTAGAAATATTAATGAAATTTTTATTTTAACAGAATACGCCATATCACAAGACGATGTAGTAGGAGTTAATATAACGGATGAGATTGGAGAGGTTATACATAAACACGGGTTAGTTAAGGAAAATATAGATACGATTAAATACACATCTGCTATCTATTCAATAATAAATAATAACGATGATTTTTCTATAAGCGACTCATTATCAATCCAGAATAAACCAAACCGTATTTTATTAGGCAACTTAGAAATATACATGTCTAATCACTCATATGTTATTAAGCAATACAATATTCTGATTAGAACTATTGTAATATCGTTGTTAATCATAGTGATTAGTGTTTTATTAGCTATGTTAATTTCTTCAGGATTAGTTCGCCCAGTCACTAATGTAATCAATACTGTCACCTCATTAACAAATGGTGATTTAACGAGTCGGGTTTCTGGAATTACAGGTGGAGAACTGGGTCAGTTACAATCAGGCGTAAATAAAATGGCTGAGACCATCGAGACATCAAAGGCGAAATTACAACAAAAAATTAACAATGCGATTAAAGATCGAGAAAATGTCATTGAACAACTGAGGCATAAAAATTGTGAGCTGGATAAGTCACGAAACGAAGAGGCAAGGGCAAAGGATGCTAAATCTGATTTTTTGGCAAGTATGAGTCACGAAATACGCACGCCTCTAAACGCCGTAATCGGTTTTTCTAAACAACTGCAAAGAACAAAGTTAAATAACAATCAACTTGATTATTCAAATATTATCAACACATCTGCACGTCAACTACTTTCTATTATCAATGACATACTATGTTTTTCTAAAATTGAATCTGGAAATTTAGCCATTAATAAAAAGCAGTTTAATTTACGAAACTCTTTAGATGATATTGTGTCTATGCTTGGACAATCAGCCAGTGATAAATCAGTCGAATTGGTATTACTTATTAATGCAGATGTTCCGAAAGTTGTTGTCGGTGATTCTGAGCGTTTAGCTCAAGTGCTGACTAATTTAGTCAACAATGCCATTAAATTCACTGCACATGGATCCGTTATTGTACATGTAGCAGCCGATTGTGAGGAGCAGCTTATTAAAGTATCAGTAAACGATACTGGTTGCGGAATCGGCGTTATGTCACAATCTAAATTATTTACACCTTTTTACCAGGAACAAAACAGCTCTGTTGATAACACTTATGGAACGGGTTTAGGTCTAAATATTTGCCAGCGCTTAGTTAACATGATGGGGGGGGAATTAAATTTTAGCTCAACACCGGGGGAAGGTAGTAATTTCTATTTTGATTTACCATTAGAGTTTGTTTCGTACCACGACTATAAAGAAGCAAAATGTAAAACACAAGTGTATGTGTTAGACAGCAATACTTATTCCAGGCGAGCATTACGAAATAATTTATTATATATGGGTTTACAGGTATTTGCTGTTTCTAACCATGAAAAACTCATTAGCAGCATCAAAGCAAATAAGGTACAAGGAACCTATGCCAATAAGTACAAGGTCGTTGTAATGATATCAATGCCACCAGCTTATTGTCCTGATATGTATTTTAAAGATTTTTACTCGGATATACGACAATATCATGACGGACAAATCATTCTGATGTCCTTAAAAAACGAAAGCACTTTAAATGACTATATTGATCTTAATACTAAGGTAATCAGTAAACCAGTAAGAATATCAGTGTTATCAGCATTGTTTACAGATAATATAATTGAAAATAAATTTTTTGATAATGAATTTTCTAACGTTGATTATAGTGATTTTAAAATACTAGTTGCTGAAGATAATGAATTTAATCAAAAATATATTCAAGGGCTACTACAAAGCCTTGGTTTTTATGTTACCTGTGTAGACACGGGCTTAAAAGCGGTTAATGAGGTTAAAGACAATGACTACGATATGCTTTTAATGGATCTTCATATGCCGATAATGGGGGGGAGGGAAGCAACTTGCTTAATTCGCAATTTACAGGATAATAAGTCTCAAATACCCATTATTGGTATAACGGCAGATGTTTTTGCAAATGAAAATAATCAATTACTGGATGCTGGCCTAAGCAGTTGCATTTATAAGCCAATTGATGAAGCTAAACTCAATACTATATTCATGCAATACTTTAAAGACAATACAAGTAGAAACACAGTCACTTATAACGGAGAAAATACCGAGTCAAAGGTTGTTTTAAATAACTCAGATGTAAAACCTGTTAGTAACATATCTATCGATATGAGAAACAGGTTATATAGTAATCTGTATAAGTTATTTGATCAGTGCCAAGATGTCTTTGATGAGTGTGATATTGAACCAGCTGGTGTGATAGCTCATGATATTATTGGGTTAGTTAGTTTTTTTAATTTAAGTGAACTGAGTGAATTAAGTTATGCATTAGAAAAATCTATTAAAGATAATGATATAGAACTAGCACGTGAGATTCTAAAATTGACCCTGGAATGTACTCATGAGGTCATAAGTGCTTCGATCGAGTAATCCTGTATTTATACTAATTAAAGTACCTAATTTAATAGATATCTATTGAACTTAATGGAATAAATTTTTCTATTTAGATATGTAGCGACCTATTATACGACTGGAAGAAGAAGCGTAGAATCATTAAATACTGCCATCGGAGCAGTTGTTGATCGTATCGTTAGTTGTCACTGCGTAAATTTAGCTCTTATTTTGAAAATTTTAGTACTTACCTGTGGTTGACCATTG
>Ga0316206_1001785_pt1 | contig 17060 bp, 16 predicted proteins | sample 6monthpyrite_MG_FD_204942 | JGI IMG/M metagenome (GOLD analysis project Ga0316206, IMG submission 204942) | Microbial mat bacterial communities from mineral coupon in-situ incubated in ocean water Damariscotta River, Maine, United States -... | ecosystem: Environmental > Aquatic > Marine >... | reverse complement strand
CTATCCACACCATACATATAAGCACTCACTACTATTCCTGCGTAACATACTCAAATAAAACTACCCAAACCACCATAAACCAACACCTTATAACCTCATAAAATATCTCAATTATCCTTATCTCTCACCGTTTTCCATAATAGTGCAGTTTTTATGGTTGACCATAACGCAATATTAGTAAATTAATATAAACCTCTAGAGAAAGCGACACAAATCCATGAGCACGTTAGATATCAACCAGACCGAGCTGAATATAGTTCAGCAAACCGCCGACGAAGCATCGACACGCGAAAAGGAACAACAAGAAGGCTGAAGAATCAGCCTGTTAGTGACGGCTGTAATTGCCGTCACTTTTTTATTCAAAACAAGATAATAAAAAAGATTTATTTTGGCATTGATGTCACACCATTCATGCTGAAGTTACCGTTTTAAATACCAGTCACCCACAGGTGACAAAAATAAAAACCAATGCAGTCAAACTGCACAGCAATGGAGTCAAAGATGAGTATTAAAAATGCATTTTATGCACAATCAGGTGGTGTAACAGCCGTCATCAATGCATCTGCTTGTGGTGTTATTGAAACCGCACGCAAACACAAAGATAAAATTGGCACTGTCTACGCTGGTCGTAGCGGAATTATAGGCGCATTAGAAGAAGACTTGATCGATACTGACCTGGAATCTGCTGAAGATATCGCAGCCCTGAAAAACACACCATCAGGTGGTTTTGGTTCATGCCGCTTTAAATTAAAAAGCCTTGAAGACAACAAAGCTGAATACGAGCGTTTAATCGAAGTATTCAAAGCTCACAACATCGGTTACTTTTTTTACAACGGTGGCGGTGACTCTGCGGATACTTGCTACAAAGTGTCTCAGCTATCTGAAAAGATGGGCTACCCTGTACAAGCTATTCACGTACCTAAAACAGTAGATAACGACCTGCCAATTACTGATAACTGCCCTGGCTTTGGTTCAGTAGCTAAGTACATTGCGGTTTCTGCTTTAGAAGCTTCATTCGATGTGCGTTCAATGTGCAAAACATCTACCAAAATTTTCGTACTGGAAGTTATGGGTCGTCATGCTGGCTGGATTGCAGCGGCTGGTGGTTTGATTGAAGACGAAGGTATTCCGGTTGTTGTCCTGTTCCCTGAAATTGAATTTGATCAAGATAAATTCATGGCTAACGTTGATGCAAAAGTTAAAGAACACGGCTTCTGCACTATCGTTGTATCTGAAGGCATCCACTACCCTGACGGTAAATTCCTTGCCGAACAAGGTACACGTGATAATTTTGGTCACGCTCAACTAGGTGGCGCTGCTCCTGTTGTTGCTAACATGATCAAAGAAGCGTTAGGTTATAAATTCCATTGGGCAGTTGCCGATTACCTACAACGTGCCGCGCGTCACTTAGCATCTGAATCTGATGTTGAGCAAGCTTATGCATTAGGCGAAAAAGCGGTTGAATTTGCACTTGAAGGTCATAATGCCATCATGCCAACGGTTGATCGCATATCAAATAACCCATACAAATGGGAAATCGGTCAGGCACCTTTATCTGAAGTAGCTAACGTTGAAAAAATGATGCCGATGGAATTCATCACTGAAGATGGTTTTGGTATCACTCAAGCTTGTAAAGATTATCTAACGCCTTTAATACAGGGTGAAGCTTATCCGGCTTATAAAGATAATGGCTTGCCAGACTATGTCACTTTGAAATTACAATCAGTTGCTAAGAAATTAGATACGTTTGAAGTTTAAGGACGCATTTACTAAGTAAACCATAAAAAAATCAGACCGCAATGTCTGATTTTTTTTGTCCACATTATTTGGAGAATAAAACATGAGAGTTATTTTATTAGGCGGCCCCGGCGCAGGCAAAGGCACACAAGCTAATTACATGAAAGAAAAATACAATATCCCGCAAATATCAACAGGCGATATGTTACGTGCTGCCGTAAAAGCAGGTACTGAACTTGGTAAAGAAGCCAAAAAGGTGATGGATGCCGGTGGTTTAATCTCTGATGAGATCATCATGGGTTTAATCAAAGAGCGTGTTAAAGAAGATGACTGTAAAAACGGTTATTTGTTTGATGGTTTCCCACGCACACTGGTTCAGGCAGACGCATTAAAATCAGATGGGATTGCGATTGATGCTGTGGTTGAAATTGATGTTGATGATGATGAAATTATCAAACGTATGAGCGGCCGTCGTGTCCATCTGGCATCGGGTCGCACTTATCACGTCACCTTTAACCCGCCAAAAGTTGAAGGCAAAGACGATGAAACGGGTGAAGATTTAATTCAACGTGATGATGATCAGGAATCAGTCGTTAAAAACCGTCTGGATATTTATCATGATCAGACCGAACCGTTGATCAACTATTACAACAGCATGGACGGCATCAACTACGTCAAAATAAATGGTATTGGTAAAGTTGAAGAAATTCGTGACCAGATTTTCAATGGCCTAAATTAAAATACCATCAAATTAACACCTGCTAATAGATATTGGCAGGTGTTTGTCCATCACACGCCCCTTCTCTAGGGTTACCCCTTATTCATCTAAATCAATCCTTAATATAACCACAAAGTTTATAGGGATCATCCTGATTGCCGCAATAAACAGAATAGACAACAATATACATGAAACGGACTTGTAACAAACATCACATACGAATAATACTTTTTTGTTTTCAAATGGGGTTTTAAATGTCTTCTCAATCTATGCATAGTGCGCAGATCTCTCTGCTGAAATCCGCTTTTGCACATTCTAATGAAGGCATGATACTAACCGACCCTAACTCCAATATTATCGCTGTAAACGATTCCTTTTGTCACATGACCGGCTTTAAAGAAGATTTTTTACTCGGTAAAAACCCGCGCGTCATGCAGTCTGGTTTTCATAACACAAAATTTTATAAAAAAATGTGGCGTGATATTAAGCAAAAAGAATTCTGGCAAGGTGAAGTCTGGGACCGCAAAAAAGACGGAGAAATTTCTCCCCGCAACCTGCAAATAAAACCAATCAAAGATAATAAAAATAACACTATTTTTTATCTTGGCCTGATGACTGACCATAGTGAGCTGGTCACAATGACAAAACTGGCTAATCAGGATGCGTTAACAGGACTTGCTAACCGCCGCTTATTTGAAAAAAGACTGGAACATGATATTGCACATGCTCAACGATATAACAAACTGATCTCATTGCTTTATATCGATCTGGACCGGTTCAAACATATCAATGATAGCTGTGGCCATCGCATTGGTGATGAGTTGCTAATTCAGGTTGCAGCACGCTTAAAAGAAAGCATTCGTGCAGAAGATACCGCAGCAAGAGTAGGTGGTGATGAATTTATTATTTTACTCTCTGAAGTGGGTTCAAAATCTGATGTTATTCAGATTGCGAAAAAAATCATCCGGACCATAAATAAACCTTTCCATATTGATGAACACGTCATCAATATTGGCTGCAGTATTGGCTTCAGTCTTTTCCCTGAGCACAGCAATGACATCAATTCATTAATCAATGTTGCAGATGGTGCCATGTACCAGGCCAAGGAAGCCGGCCGAAATACTTTTTGCTGTAGCTAGTATTTAGAGCAGCAGCCGTCAAAGTCGTTACAAAACTTTGACATTTCATGACCAGACTATCCATCACTCCTTCACTATTTTGCTCTATAGTTAGCATGTATCTAACCATGAACCAGCCAGGATAGCTGCTAGACATGCCTTTAGATTTTAATACCAGACAATATTTTTCACTTTCAAATGCAATTTCTGCCCCTGTTGTAGAAAACAGTGTGCAGACGTACGTTCACCCCTGCGTTATTAACAACCAGCCACACATCGTTTACCCGAGAGGCCTTAAAACCAAAGCACCCTCCCTGTTTAAACAATTAAACAAATATTTTTCTGGTCAGGGTTACCAGTTAAAAGAAGACCAGCGTCATGAAGATAGCGCTAATCATAATGTATTTAAAAGACGCGCCTGGGCCCCCATACTTCTTTTTACCGCAGGTCTGTTTTTTGAAAGCTCAGCATTGGCTGATATTGAAATTGACATTAATGAACACACCACACTGGATCAACAAAACATTGAACTCAAACTCATCTCCAGTGATTCAATCCGAAAAAAAATCAGAACCGATTTAAAAATATCACCGTTATTTGACAAAATTGAAATTCCTTCGCTAAAACAACAGACGGCTGATATTCTCTTTAAGATACTTAAATCACGATACCAGAAAAGCCATCATGACCCTGATCATATTAATGATGATCTCAGACAAATTGCTGACTACTATAGTCAATACCCTGAAGTCGTCAGTTTATTTAAAGAACTGAAGGACGCGAACTGGTCCCTGGTTTTTGATGAGGATGACTGGACCACTATCGCCAGTGGCAACGTACTGAACATTGAACAGGCAGAAATACACTTCAACACCCGTTCAGCAGCACAACTAAGATTAAATGACAGCTGCAAAGATAACCCTGTCTGTATTGCATCACCTGCAGATGCCTTATTGCATGAACTATTACATGTGAACAGTATCTTTAATGACACCGAAACCTTTCTTTCCCAGGGAGGCATGAATAATGTGCTTTATCCATACCAACATGAACGATCAATTATCAAACAGGAAAGACAACTGTACAAAACAATGAGCAAGCAAGACAGCATCAAACGCCCTTCTCGTCATTCACATGCCGGACGAATCGTTAAAGCTAACTGCGCCATCTGTATTAAATAAAATAACTCAGTTCTCTTAAGCAATTTCGATACCTGTTATATTATAATTTTTTGATATACATCAGTTATATCAGCCAAAAAACAACGCATAACTTTTTCAATGCCACACATAAGAAAAATCATTAGCAAACAACTTTCCTTTATCACTCTGTCGGTGTAGTTTTCATAGTCTAAGAAAAAGTTATTCAGAATTACTTGCAGGGGCACAATCGTTAACTGCCAGCTCTTTTGGCTACAGCGTCATTGTATCCCGTTACTAATAATAAGAAGGAGGGCTACAATGAGCGCACTGACTTTCAGTTTACTCTGTGCTTTTATCGCAATAATCTATGGCATCATATCTACTTTTGGGATCATGAAAAAATCCGAAGGTAATGATGAGATGCAACGTATCTCAAACGCCGTTAAAGAAGGCGCCATAGCCTATCTGTCTCGTCAATACACAACAATCGGAATCGTTGGTATCGTACTATTTGTCGTCATGGGCTTTGCATTAGGCTGGCATTCAGCGATTGGTTTTGCAATAGGTGCCATTCTTTCAGGCGCAGCCGGTTATATTGGCATGCATGTATCAGTACGTTCTAACTCACGTACAGCGGAAGCAGCCAGAGATGGTATCAATCCAGCCTTACAAGTTGCCTTTAAAGGCGGCGCTATCACCGGCATGTTAGTAGTCGGTCTGGGCCTGCTTGGAGTTGCAGGCTACTATGCCATTTTAAGCAATATGGGCGTCTCTCAAGATGATGCACTACACGCAATGGTTGGCCTGGCATTTGGTGGCTCACTAATTTCTATTTTTGCTCGATTAGGTGGCGGCATATTTACCAAAGGCGCTGATGTTGGCGCTGATATAGTTGGTAAAGTTGAAGCCGGTATACCTGAAGACGATCTTCGTAACCCGGCCTGCATAGCTGATAACGTCGGTGATAATGTCGGTGATTGCGCAGGTATGGCAGCTGATTTATTCGAAACTTATGCAGTAACCATTATTGCAACGATGCTACTAGGCGGCCTGCTATTAAAAGATGTTGGTGAACTTGCAGTAACCTACCCACTAGTTTTGGGTGGTGTTTCTATCATCGGCTCAATAATCGGTACTTTCTTCGTCAAAACTTCTGACGGTGCAAAAATAATGAATGCTCTATACAGAGGCACGATTGTTGCTGCTGTCTTTTCTGCCGTAGCATTCTATTTTGTAACAAATCAAATGATGGGCGACGTCAGTTTACAGCTTGCAAGTGGGGCAACGGCTGGAGCTACTGAGTTTTATTATGCCGCACTGATTGGTTTATTCCTGACTGTTGCAATGATTGTAATCACTGAGTATTACACAGCAACGGAATACGGCCCTGTGAAGAGCATAGCTGCTGCCTCAACCACTGGTGATGGTACTAATGTGATCGCTGGTTTGGGTGTATCAATGAAATCAACTGCACTGCCTGTGCTATCAGTTTGTGCTTCAATCTGGGGTGCTCATTATTTAGCTGGTTTATACGGTATCGCGATTGCAGCGACTTCTATGCTATCAATGACCGGTATTATCGTTGCTCTTGATGCTTACGGCCCAATCACTGATAACGCAGGCGGCATTGCTGAAATGGCGGAGCTACCTGATGATGTACGTGAAACAACCGATGCATTAGACGCTGTTGGTAATACAACAAAAGCTGTGACTAAAGGTTATGCAATCGGCTCAGCTGGCCTTGCTACTTTAGTTCTGTTTGCTGATTACACGCATACGTTAAGTGCCTCCGGCAAAGTAGTGACTTTCGATCTGTCTAACCACATGGTTATCATCGGTCTGTTTATTGGTGGTCTGATCCCTTACCTGTTCGGTGCAATGGCAATGGAAGCTGTGGGTCGTGCTGCAGGTGACATCGTTAACGAAGTACGTCGTCAGTTTAAAGAGATGCCAGGCATCATGGATAAAACTCAAAAGCCTGACTATTCACGAGCGGTTGATATGCTAACTAAAGCAGCGATCAAAGAAATGATAATTCCATCTTTGCTACCTGTTGCTGTGCCAATAATTGTTGGCCTAACACTAGGCGCTGAAGCATTAGGCGGTGTCTTAATTGGAACAATCGTAACTGGTTTATTTGTTGCAATTTCAATGACCACTGGTGGTGGTGCTTGGGACAACGCGAAGAAATACATCGAAGATGGTAACCATGGCGGTAAAGGTTCTGATGCACACAAAGCAGCGGTAACCGGCGATACTGTAGGTGACCCGTACAAAGATACAGCAGGCCCTGCGATTAATCCTTTAATTAAGATTATGAATATCGTGGCGTTACTGTTAGTGCCTTTGCTATAAAGTAACATGTAGCTAGAACTAAAAAAGGCGTGCCAGATATATTGTCTGCCACGCCTTTTTTATACCCGTCAAATCGAACAGAGTTTTCTTACTTTACTTCTCGTTTCTTTCTAATACCTACCGAAACAGCAGCAATCTCACCAAACACCGTACCATAGATCACACCAAATAATACCCCGGCATTTCCTTTTAATAAGTAGCCAAGCAATCCACCCAGAAGGCCTCCGCCAACACTACCAATTACGTGATATTTAATAAGCATAATTTTTCTTCTTAATTATTTATTTTCTCCATCGTAGCAAGTCAGGTGTTTAGAAGCGAGTTTTTCCTATCATATTGATAAGCCACTATCATCAGTATTGCTGATAATCGTACTGGCACATATCAATACATCAACTATAATTAATGGGGCAATAAATGTAACCAGCAGCGACACATCACACTCATGATTTTCTCAGTAACTAACAATCAATTTACCCGAATATAATGTCAAAACCTGCCACAATAATTCTCAGCGGATTCGCTCTTGTCATATTACTCGTTATCGCGCTGCTCGCGATCAGCCTGCATCAAATTACTATCTCGAACAATGAACTAGAAAACCATATTGATGTTCGATCTGCACACGCTGGACTAGCCAATCAATTACAAAATATTTCTAACTTTCGCTCAGCTTTAATGCTCAAAATATTACAAACCAGCGATCCCTTTGACAGGGATGATATGGTTCAAAAACTTTATTTGTCTGGTCAAAAGTTTATACAAACTCGTAATAAGTTTATTACCACAAGCATGAATGCGCACGAAACAAAACTACTGGAACTTCAACGACTATTTTCCATTGATGTCGTCAGCATACAGCACAAAATAATAGACCTACGCAATAATGGAGATTATCAACAGGCCCACCATCTTTTTATGGGTAAAGCACTGCCTATGCAACAACAAAACGCCAGCTACCTTAATCAGCTAGCCAGTTACCAGGGTGAACAAATCAAACTGATAACTGTAAAACTTACACATCAACAAACCAACACCTATCGACTTGTACTTACTTCAGGTCTTACTGTTATTCTCTTTTGTATTTTTATTGCATGGTTTATCAGTAAGAGACTAGCCAGAAACGTTACTGAACTGCAAAAGACCAGAGATGATTTATCAAAAAGCTTGCTTGAACAGCAAAATCTATTTTATGCACTTAACCAGCATACCATCGTCAGCACTACAGACACCACCGGACGCATTTCTTATGTTAATGAAAAATTTTGTGAAGTAAGCCAGTATAGTGAAGATGAACTTGTTGGAAAGATGCACAATATTGTTAACTCTGGTTTTCATAAAAAACATTTTTTCAATGAAATGTGGAACACCATTGCTAACGGAATCACCTGGCAGGGCGAAATTAGGAACAAAAAGAAAGATGGCAGTTATTATTGGGTCGAAAGCTCTATAATTCCATTTCTGGATAAAAACAATTCACCTTACCAATACATTGCCATTCGCACTGATATAACACACATTAAAGAAATCGAAGAAGACCTTGAAAAATCTCTTGAGCAACTGGCTGCTGAAGCAGAAAAAGCACAGGAATCAAATACACTAAAAGATGCACTGATATCTACAATGACTCACGAACTAAGAACACCACTAAACTCTATTCTTGGATTCACTCAACTTTTACAGCTTGATGATGAGGTGTTCAACGAGATTCAAATTGACAACATAAACAATATCCATTTAGCAGGTAAAGAGCTACTAAGCAAAATCGAAATTATCATGTTATACAGTAAACTAAAGAGCCGAACATTAGAGCTTCAATATAGCGATTCTGAATTAAGCTTAATTTTCAATTCGATAATTAATCAATTTGAATCTGACAACATTACTTACAACGTTTATCCTAAAGTTATAAATACCAATAAGCTCGATATCACTGCTGATATACTTTTATTTCAGAAAGCACTTTCATATATCATCGATAATGCAATGAAGTTCACTCAACACGGTTATATTCACATATCCTACGAAGAGATAAACAAAGATTCAGAATTACCTGCTCATTCAACACCCGCTGCTTCTGATTTGATACTTATAACAATTGAAGACACTGGCATTGGTATTTCAGAAATAAACATGCAGATGATATTTGGGGAGTTCAGGCAAGTCGATGAGAAAGATAACCGTAGATTTGAAGGTATTGGTATCGGTCTTTCACTCGCCAGAAGCATTATTGAACAACATGGTGGCGAGATCTGGCTAACAAGTGAAATAGACAAAGGCACTAATGTTTATATAACCATACCTAAAACTAATAATACTGATGATGAGCCAGTAAGTTAGCTGACCTGTATATCCCTTTTTTCAACTTGTATAAAAACAAAAGGCGCAATAAAAATTGCGCCTTAAAACTTTATTATTATTTTATATTGCCACTACTATAGGGAAACTTAAGTATATCTACCATTCCTTAAGGCAAACTTAAACAATTCCCGCATAAAAAAAGCACTGCATTAGCAGTGCCTTTTTCTGTTACCAAACTTCAGTAATGGTTAACTAATACTTTTATAATAATCCATCAAAATTTGTGCTACCTCAGGACGAGAGAATTCTTTAGGTGGTGCAATACCATTCCCTAACATCTCACGCACTTTAGTACCGGATAACAATACAAAATCATCTTTTGTGTGATCAGGTGCTTCACACATCATCACCACTTTATCTAATTTCTTAGAGTATGCCGTATGATCTGCATTAAAGATTTCAATATCCAGTGAACCAGCAGGAACCTGATCTTTAAATATTGTTTGCGCATCAAATGCACCATAGTGATCTCCAACACCGGCATGGTCACGACCAATGATGAAGTGAGTTGCACCCATGTTCTGACGGAACACTGCATGAAGTACGGCTTCACGAGGACCAGCATATAACATATCAAAACCGTAACCGGTTACCATTGCACTGTTTTCAGGGAAATACAGCTCAACCATTTTACGAATCGATGCATCACGTACTGGTGCTGGAATATCTCCCGCTTTTAACTTACCAAGCAGCATGTGAATTACTAAACCATCACAACCTAAACGGTCCATTGCAATGTGGCAAAGTTCTTCGTGCGCTAGATGCATAGGGTTACGAGTCTGGAAAGCAACGACCTTCTTCCAGCCACGCTCAGCAATTTCGTTTCGGATTTCAACGGCTGTACGGAAAGTATCTGGGAATTCTGTTTGGAAGTATGAGAAGTTTAATACTTGAATCGGGCCAGAAAGAACAACATTACCTTGCTCATTAAAAGCATCAACGCCGGGATGAGCTTCATCAGGACTTGCCGCATACACTTTATCTGAAATTAACTTTTTCTCATCAGCAGTTAATGTCTCAACAGCCTCAACATTCATCACAGCAACAACTGGATTACCTTCTACATTTGGATCTTTCAGAGCAATGCGATCGCCTGCTTTGATATTACCGGCATCATCCACCAGGTTAAGAACAGGCGTTGGCCAGAATAAGCCTGAAGTCGTTTTAAGATCAGTTGCAACTGACAGTGCGTCAGCTTTATTCATATAACCAGTTAATGGGTTGAAGTAACCACCACCTAACATCACTGCATTTGCAGCTGCTGCCGAACTGACAACAATTGAAGCCAGACCTTCAGCTTCTTTTTGTAACGCTTCATTTTCAGCAGAGTCATAAACAAATAGTGGGTTCAGTTCGTCAGAACCATGTGGCTTAATCATGTGTTTCTCCTAAGATTTTCTATATTTTTTCTATATTTTAATCTGGCTCTGTCGAAATCGCATCGACAAGACCATAAATTTTTAGTGGCTCTATCATAATGCATTAAGCGCCATAAGCTTATTCATATCATTAAGTCAGGGATGAGTTATTTTTATATGTACTTGCGTGTGTAGATGACACGCGAATATTTCATGCCGAAGGCATACAGATTAGGTTTAAATCTAATCAATATTCACCTCCCTAAGCTGCTTAGCCGCTTCTTCTGGCGAGATCGTGCTCACAAACAAGCCAGACCCAAGCTCAAAGCCTGTCGGTATCGACGTCCTTGGACATATCTCCAGGTGCCAGTGATAACTATCCTTACAATCGCTGTATTCCTCTGCTCTGGGGATCGAATGTAAAAAGAAATTATATTGGGCACCACCGATAACTTGCTCTAATCGCTTCATGGTGCGTTTCACTACACGGGACAAATCCTGCAAATCTTCGTGAGTAACTTTTGTGAAATCACTTTCATGTGTTAGTGGCATAATATGCACTTCCCACTCATAGCGACTGGCGAATGGTTTAATCGCCACAAATCGCTCTCCTCGCTCAACCACATACTGGCCAACATTGATCTTACGGCGCACCTCACCCGACTGACGATCATAAATTGTCGCCTCATAGGTCAAGGCTTCATCAATCAAACTACAGAACACACAATGATTATGCTTACGGTAATAGTTTCTTGAATGCTCAACTTCATTGATCACATTCTCAGGCACAACTGGCATCGCAATAATCTGACTATGCGTATGCGGAATACTAGCACCAGCTGCCGGGCCAAAATTCTTAAACACCAGGGCATATTTCAGGCGGGTATCCGATTCATACAATTCCATCATGCGCTGACGATAGGCACTGAATAACATTTGCAGATGCTCTTCACTCATCTCATAGACCGAGATACCGTGCTGATGGTGATCGATAATGACTTCATGTCGACCATAACCACTAATCACCTGCTGTAAACCAAAATTGATAGCCGCCTCTTCACTATCATCACCCAAAATAGGAAACAAGTTTTCTACAATTCGAACCTGCCAGTTTTTTTCATTTGGAAAAGCAGCAATCGTGGCCGGGGTCTTATCTTCGTTGCCTTTACAAAACGGACAGGTTTCAACATGCTCACGCGTGTCCCGGGCAATCACTTCTTCTTTTTTGCGAGGCCGCATGCCACGAGCCGTCGCCACCAGCACTGATTCACTTGGTACTATCGGGTTAATTCTGATCTCTCGAACTGTATCGTCAGACATGAAGATATCCTGAAATTTTAGAAAAATGTCGAATGCTTGCTAAAATATCAATTTACATGACAAAGCATGAACTTAATAAACAAAAATGCTTATTTAAGCATAAAAATATCTAGTTTAACTTTACGCAATATTATAATTTAGTGATTTAATTCTTTAGCAGGGTTATTCTACAGCCACCTTATATGTAATAAAAAATAAAAGACGCCAGAGTGATTTATTTATGTATGCTTGGAATATTAAGAGAGAACGCCCTCAGGTCTTTAATAAAAACGGATAAAGCAATATGCACGATTCTACAGTTAACTTAACCGTCGCGAATATTGATGACGCAATTAAGATTTTAACAAAATACGCGAATGAACCCAGTTTAGAACCTTTAATATCAATATTAGAAACATTAAAACAAGACATCAACAACGAATCACATCTAGAACAACTTTTTGATACATGGAGAAATCTTGGCGTGTACCAAGGTACCGTTTTAACTTACCTTCCCCATTTCTATACGTTGATTCCTGATGATATTTTTGGTGATAAGGGATAAAGGAAGGTCTGCGAAGACATTATTTTCACTCACATAAAAAAGGCACGCTTTAAGAAGCGTGCCTTTCTCATACTAAATTAAAATTTAGTCGTGCTACACAGCCTTATCTAAAGGTCTGTGCGGCAAGAAGCCTTAAGGCTTCTTAGGTGTCTGGTATGGAACTTCTTTTTGGAAGCTTTTCCATTCAGTCGTGTAACCAATAACAAACTGCCCAGGAACAACCTCTTTCTGTGTTGTTGTCACATACTCTGTTACGCCTGCTGGCACCTTAGGTCTGCAAAATTCAGCCATAATCAAAACTCCTCAACTATTCTATTTATATTAACGGGAGGAAAAAACAATTATGCCAGCCCCTCCCACTTAAACTGACTAAAGTATACCCTTCTAGCGCTTATAATGCGCCTTTTTTGCTATCACATGCCGCACACCACCCTGTGGGTTTTCAACATCACCCTCGTAACGGGGAATGATGTGAATGTGGACATGAAAAATACTCTGTCCAGCCGCCGGACCTATATTAACGCCAATATTATAACCATCTGGACGAAATTCCTCATCAATGTTTTTTTTCTCATCATTAATAAGTTTCATACAGGCTGCGACTTCTTCTGGTGTCAGCTCAAAAAAGCTGGCGACATGTCGTTTCGGTATGACTAATGTATGACCCGGACTCACTCCATAAGTATCACGTGCGCTGTACGCAAGCTCACTATCAAGAGAGACACCCTGTGGATCTGTACAAAATAAACAGGGGTTATTGGGATCTCGCTTTTTTTCTTTATTATTTTCAGCTGACAAAACGTCAATACCTTTGATCTTTGTTTTAACTTTCTTTCTTAGCCAGATAACTCATACTGCTAGCAAGTGAAAGTCATTCTATAGCTGCTAAAATTATTTCTAACAATCCAATTTTCACATCTTTTTTTACAAAAACATAATAAATAGTTATTCACCCCCCCTAAAAAAAGTTAATAGCGTAAATGCTTGCCTTAGACGTTATAATTCGGCGTCTTATCTACTATTTTTAAAGAGGAAACTATCCGTGGCATCTAATAAAGGACGCGCTTATTTCGGCATCTCTGGCTATCATTTCGACCCGGATATCGTCACAAAATTTATTGGCCTGGAGCCCACGTCGGTCAACAATGCCGGGATGCGCGGCAGCCTCGATAAACCTGTGATTAGCTCATGGGAATTTTCGACAGAAACAATCACTTCTGACATGCAAGAGCTGGATATTTACAAACTTATCGATGACGAGATTCTTAAGAAAATTGAACACGCTAAAGACAAAATTATCGAAATATGTACGGCTCATAACTTATCACCAAGAATCGGGGTCGTTTTAACCTTGTCTACTGATAAGGATGAAACCAAACCCGATATCGGCTTTGGTTCACGCGTGACCAAGTTTTGTTCAGAGATTGGCGCTTTTATTAACGTTGATTACGAAATTGACTGAGCGAGTGTAACCTTACCCCCTTCGCCCATTTAAAGAGGGCATCAAGGGTATTAAGTTTAAGCAGCAGAGCTTTCTGCCATTTTTCGCATCTTACTCATCTGCTCTTCGCAATACTTTGCGCAGAGTGGTTGAAGGGCATGCGGAAAACATTCAAGAATGATTTCAAACTCATCGGCCACTTCACCAGCAAGTGCCGTATTTTTTGTTAACTCAGCCATGACACTGTGCGCAGAAAATTTATTGACCCTGCATAATACGGCATGATGAATAGGCAATTGCTGCTCCATACATACGGTCAAAGCGGTTTCATAGGATCTGATTGCCTCTTCCAGGCGCTCCGGGTTTTCTTCTGATTCAGCCAGATTATGCAGTACCGCACCGCGGTTATTATGAGCGGCAACTAGCTCTAAAGCGTAATTATCTGCGTCGAACTCAGCAAGTGCATTTTTATAAGAAACCACGCCCTTTTGAAATGTACGGTTACCTTGAAGAAGCTTGCCATAAGCATGAAAAGTGGCACCCAACTGATGCATGGTTAAGGCCCATTCTTCAGGTGTTTCTTTACGAGTCCATTCCAGAAGTGCATTGGTATAGGCATCAATAGAGCTATTTAATACTTTTGAATCAGACTCCTGCCGACCCAATGCCTGTAATGCCGTACCTAAATTAGCTTGTGTTGCAGCCCAATCAAGAGGGGCGTCTTCCTGGCTCAACTCTTCGAGAGCATTGTTAAAACACGCTATCGCTTTTTGATACAGCGAAGCATCTCTTTGTTGCTGCCCCAGACCACCAAGGACATTACCAAGACGATTCTGCATCTCAGCCCAGGCTAATGGCTCGTTTTCGCGATATTCAGCTGTCAGTAAACCGTCAAGCACCTCGCACAACGGTTCAAGAATATTGGTGCTGAAATGTTGTTGCTCAAAATTACCCCGTGTATGGATAAAATTATCAGCAACAGTTACCGAGCTATCCGGTGTAGCTAAAGCAGCTGCCTCTTCACTTAGCAAACCAAGTGAAGATACTATTGCGCGCTCAAGAGCTCGGTTGTCCGGGTAAAATAAATAGTTATTTGAATACTTCATTCTGCGCGATCTAATATGTCATTAAGATCTGGATCAGCATCAACTGCACCACCAAGATCAACTTCTTCATCAGTGGCGTCTCGTATCGTCAAAACTTCCAGTACGAACGTGACGTCTCTGCCACACAGAGGGTTATTACCATCTACAGTTAAAGTTTTGTCATCAAAACGCGTAACAATAAAACTTTTCGGCTCACCCTTTTCATTCTCCATGGTGATAGTCATACCAATTTCACGGTATTCCTCTGGTACATTCTCAATATTATCAGTAAATACCAGCGACTCATCTCGCTCACCGTATAACACTCTTGTATCCACCGGCACATCAATAATGTCACCGACTTTTTTACCATAAAGATGCTTAGTCACTTCTTCTGACATGACGTCATTAACGCCATGAACATAACCGATAGGATAATCGACAGTAACTAGAACGTCGCCAGTCTTCTCATCGACGACTTTATAATTTAGTTCGACGAATTTTTCGTCTTCAATTGTATCTGACATACCTAATAAAACCTGTCTTTGTTAACGCTGTGTAAAACTATTGCTAGAACAAACTATTTTAAAATTAACTAACGTCTAGAATAAAGTCGCACCAAAAATCTTAACTTTATCTTTTTCATAACCAAGTACAAGTCGTCCCAGCCATTCAGCTTTGCTTTCTTTATGGATCACTTTATACAGCACGGTGACATGTTCGCCACGGCGTATCATGCCAAGATAGGAATAATCATCTGACAGGTTTTTCGCTAAATCGCTTCTTGCGAACTGTTTACCCATTTCAACTTCGTTAGCGCCTTTCATAAACGAAGCTGAGAAATTACGTGTGAAAGCACCATAGTTACCTTCATTAGAATACTTAACAAGGTCTGCCCACATTGGGTGCGCTTGTTCTAAAATTTCTTCTTCTGTGTTTTCAATAATATTCATCTAACTATCTCACGAAAATATATAAAGTTTCTTTAAATTTGTCTCATCTGAGACCAATACACTCTCAAGAGAAAAAAAAGGACCAACATTATACATGTTAGTCCTTTTTATTTCGCAAATTTAAGTAAAGGCTTGATTTTATTACCAATAAATCAAGCCTTTATTTGCTTAGTGGTGACCTTCAGCTTTCAGTTTAGCCAGGTCTTTGTCCTCGATGTCACCTACAAGGTGATACAGAGGCGCTTTTTCCATCGTGTACTCACCTGTTTTAGGATCACGACGAGAAACTGTTAATACATGCCAGTTCTCATCATCCAGCTTCATCGCGTCACCACGGTAGTAGTAACCAGGCCAGCGAGTTTCCTTACGGAACATCGTGTGTTGGAATACACTTTCAGAAGTAAGGAAACGATGCTTCAATTCCCATGCACGTAATAGCTCATGGATATCTTCAGCTGCTACTTTATCCAGATCTTCACCCAGAATAGCCATCTTCTTAAGGCCAATACTTAGAAGCTTGTCGTTAGTCATGTAGTTCACACCGAAGCCACCACAGTACTCATCCATCAGCTTCTGTAAACGATCCAGACCCTGACGTGGGTTGATGTAGTTAGGGTTAACTGTACCAGCAACGATTTCATTACGGCCTACAGTGTACGTATTCATTGGCTTGTAGATCTCTTCCTTACGGCGAGAAATCTGAGCATCAGTTACACGAATACCTTCCGCTTTACCATCGTCGATGTATTTACAAGCTGCTTTAGCTGATAAACGACCTTCAGTGAAAGAACCTGATGAGAATGCGTGAGGTGTACCACCTACCGCATCACCTGCACCAAACAGACCTTCAATTGTAGTCATACGGTTATAACCCCAGAAATACTCATCTGGAGAAACATCTTCAGGACCTGAACACCAAGCACCACAA
>Ga0316206_1001784_pt1 | contig 17062 bp, 23 predicted proteins | sample 6monthpyrite_MG_FD_204942 | JGI IMG/M metagenome (GOLD analysis project Ga0316206, IMG submission 204942) | Microbial mat bacterial communities from mineral coupon in-situ incubated in ocean water Damariscotta River, Maine, United States -... | ecosystem: Environmental > Aquatic > Marine >... | reverse complement strand
ATGCAAAAAAATGCCTCCCTCTTGCCAGTGGGAATTATAAAAGTTAACGGGCATTTTAAAAGAGGTGATACTGTCGCCGTTAAATATAAAAAGAGAGTCATTGGTATCGGACTCAGTGAATACGATGCGCTGGAGATAGAAAAGATTATTGGACTCAAGCGCCCAGAAATTGTTGTGGTCTTGGGTCATTGTCCGTCATCCGTGGTTATTCATAGAGACAATTATTTAAACAAGGATTGAAAAATGAACGCTTTAAAAATGGCGCAAATGGCCCAGGCAGCAGCGAATGGCATGAGATTGGCGAAAGCATTTGATCGCGACGATGCCATCAAAAGGATTGCCTTTAATTTACGCGAACAACAGCAGGCGATCATCGCTGCCAATCGGGAAGATCTTAAACTTGCCAGGGAGCAGGGACTAAGTGAAGCTTTGTTAGATCGCTTAACCTTAGATGAATCGCGTATTGAGCAGATGGCAGCCAGCGCCGAATCCATCGCAGAACAAGATGAAGTGGTGGGAGAAATTATCAGCGAATTTATTCGTGGGGATGGACTTAAAGTTCAGCGCCAGCGCATCCCTCTTGGTGTTATCGCCATGATTTTTGAGAGCCGGCCAAATGTCGTGGTGGACTGTTCAAGTCTCGCGATTAAATCGGGTAATGCGATCCTTTTAAAAGGTGGCAAAGAGGCAACCCACAGTAATAAAATATTAGCGAATATTGTGCGAAAAAGTTTAGCGGGTTTCCTACCCGCAGATGCTGTGCAATTAGTTGAAGATCGTGAAGAAATCTCTAAGTTGATTAAATTAAAAGACTATGTTGATGTGGTTATCCCACGGGGGGGAGAAAAATTAATTCAATATGTCTACGATAATGCCAGTATGCCAGTCATCGCTCACTTCCAAGGCCTCTGCCATATTTATGTACACTACGATGCCAATCTGGAACATGCTAAAGACATCATTATGAATTCTAAAGTGCAGAGACCGGGCGTTTGCAACGCTGTGGAAACATTAATCCTGAATACCAAATTACCGGAAACTTTTATTATTTCTTTGGTGCAAGAGCTGCAAAATTCTGGGGTTGAGGTGAGAGGTGATAGTGAGTTGGAATCTATTGTGGAGAATATCGAAGCGGCCACGGAGGAGGATTTTGCCACGGAATACTTGGATAAAATTTTGAGTATCAAAATGGTGCAGTCAGTGGAAGAGGCCATTGCGCATATTCAAAAGTATGGCAGTCACCATACCGAGGGAATTCTGGCAGAAGATCCCCATGTCATTGTTAAATTTCAAGCGGGGGTCGATGCCTCTTGTGTTACTGTCAACGCCTCCACGCGATTTAACGACGGGGGAGAGTTGGGACTTGGTGCCGAGCTGGGGATTTCCACCACCAAGTTTCATGCCTACGGACCGATGGGTGCGCGGGAGATGACCACCACCAGGTTTTTAGTCCTGGGCAATGGGCATATTCGTGTTTAGTTTTTGAAAAATTTTATAGAGATGAGAAAATTTCCCAACAACACGAGCAGGATGACCGGAGAATAATGAAAGAGTAAAGAATGGGTGGGATCAAACATGCACGCCAATTGCATAACACTCGCTGGTACCATGCCCACTGAAAAGGCGATGGATATTCTCTCCCACTTATTTAATTGCTGGGTGAAACCTAGTCTATTAAAGAAAAATAAGCTGACCATAGAAGTCAGTCCATAAAAGAGTATTTCAAATTCACAAAAGCTGCGGGCACCATTATAGGGAGTGCTTTTTGGCGGCGTAAAAAATGCCGCTAAAATCAGTACCCCTAATATTGTAAAAATGAGCAGAATGGGAGTGAAGTTTTTTTGCTGAAATTTTTCTCCTGGGATAGATCTTTTAAAGACATAGAGCCCACTTAGATAACTTAAGGTTAAGCCGATCATCAGCTCAGCACTGAGCAGAGGAGCTTGCCATAAGTCTTGCACAAAATTTTGACGAAAACCTTGCACACCATAGGTGATAAGCAGAACAAAAAATAAATTTACCAAAAACCACAGCGAACAGCGATAAGTGTACGGCCATTGTCGATACAGAGAACTTTTATCCTGCGCTAGCTCTCGAATGAGTTGCTGTGTAGGTTTTTGTCTGGATTGTTTTTGCTCTTTACCCATTAAGTTTTCTCCATTTCTCCCTTAAAAATTTCACCAATTGCTTTATAGGCCCTAGAAACTCTTTTTCTTAAGGCGACCTCAGAAATCCCTATACTTTTCGCCGCTTGAGAATAATCCAACCCGCTGACTTGAGTAAGATAGAGCGCCCGCTTCAAGTTTTCGGGCAACTGTTCTGAAATCAACTCCAGCTTATGGCGAGCGTCTAGCTTATTTTCAAGATTGGGCCCATTGTCACTCTCATTAACATTATTCGCTGGTAACGCATCTTTTGTGACAGGCCTCCTATATACTGAACGCAATTGATCGGAGACTTTATAGCTGATGATGGCATTGAGCCAGGGCGCCAAGGCCCGTGAGGGATCAAAAGTTGGTAGAGACTTATGAATCCCAATCAAACAATTCTGCGCAATATCTTCAACATCTAAAATATTCGAGAGTTTTCTACGGATAATAGTGGTGAGATAGGGGTGAATGGCCGCCAGAAACTTTTCATAAGCCTGAGCATCCCCATTTTGCGCTGCCATCACTAAGTATTTTAACTGATTAAAATCTAACGTCATATTTTGTCACAAATTTGGTTGAGTGCCGAATTAAATACTAGAATTAATATCCTAGATATTAAACAAAATTATCAAAGGAAAGTTATGAGAATCGTGATTTTTTTACTAATAACCCTATCGTGTATGGGAAACTTAGCACTGGCAGCAACTTTACAAAAGGCGACCTTTGCCGGTGGCTGCTTTTGGTGTATGGAGCCGCCTTTTGAAAAATTACCAGGAGTCAGTAAGGTGGTCTCAGGATTTGCCGGTGGCGTGCTCAAAAACCCAAGCTATAAAGATGTCGTCAGTGGTAAAACTAAATATGTCGAGGCGGTGCAAATTACCTATGATCCGGCCATCATAAAATATTCCGACTTATTAGAAGTGCTCTGGCGCAATATTAACCCGACGGATAACGCCGGTCAATTTGTCGATCGCGGTGCTAGCTACACCAGCGCGATTTATTTTCACAGTAAGCAACAACAACAGCATGCGGAAAAATCCAAAAAAGAATTGGCCAACAAAAAGATCTTTAAGAAAAAAATTATCACACCCATATTAAAGTTTACAACTTTTTATCCCGCCGAAGAATACCACCAGGATTATTACAAAAAAAGCACTCTAAAGTATAAGTATTATCGTTACCGTTCCGGCAGAGACAAATTTATTGATGAAAAATGGGGAAAAAATAAAATCTATAAAATCCCTGCCCAAGAGAAACCGTTTAAAAAACCTTCAACCGCCATCTTAAAAAAAACTTTAACCGCTTTACAATATCGAGTGACCCAAGAAGATGGAACCGAGCCGCCGTTTAAAAACGCCTATTGGGACAATAAACAAGCGGGCCTCTATGTAGACATCATTTCACAAGTTGTTTTATTTAGCAGCACCGACAAATACAAATCGGGCACCGGCTGGCCTTCGTTTACTAAGCCTATCAATAATAATGTTTTAACCGAACATGCAGATAATAAATTATTCAGCAGTAGGGTGGAAGTGCGTTCTAAAGCGGCCAATTCCCATCTCGGCCATGTTTTTAAAGATGGCCCCGCTCCCACAGGATTACGATACTGTATCAACTCGGCGGCCTTAAAATTTATCCCCAAGTCCCAGCTAAAAAAATATCGCCTAGAAAAATATTTACCACTTTTTAAAAAAAATAAGTCACAATGACTGAATAATAGCGAATAATAAAACAGAGCATTCTCATATGCATTGCAAATGCCAAATTGGCCAATAAAAACGCGTACGACGCAAAAGGAGAAATTATGCATTCAAAAAAAGGAACATTAATCGGAGCTGCCCTCTTAGGACTCATCGCCACAGGCTGCGCCAGCAATTCATCGTCCTCACCCGCCATGAAAGTCAGTGGAGAATGCCACGGCATCAACTCTTGCAAAGGCTCGGGAGACTGCGGAGGTAAAGGCCATTCATGCGCAGGAAAAAATTCTTGCAAAGGTGCCGGCTGGAAAAAAATGACCAAATCCGCCTGCAGCGATAAAGGTGGCACTTTTAAAGAGGGATAATCAATTGAGCAAACTGCCAGCAGAATCGTGATTAAAAATTTCTCTTTAAAATTTTTCTCACCAATCTGCTGGCATCTCATCCCCTCATCTGCACCGGTCTGCTGGCACCTTATCCCCTTATCCTTCATCCGCACCGGTCTGCTGGCACCTTATCCTCTTATGCCATCTCATCCTCGTCATCCGGGAATCGATTGGTGATTGGAATCTATAGATACAGGGTAAGGAACGCAAACTTATTAACTTGCCGATTTAACATCCAAACTTTCATCCATCTTGCTCCCAATCTCTCTCACAAAATCCTCGACGTGCCTGTGGGCACGCCTGCGGTTTTGCTCCCTCCAAAAGGCGCAATCTGTATGAAATCTTGACGTTAAATCGGCAAGTTAATAAGTTTACATTCCTAAGCTTAAACTTCTTTAGGGAAAATGAATTTGAAATACTACCAAAAAATATCCAAAATATTAGCTCAGGCCGATCCCAGACTTATAAGCACCCACAACCTTGAGTTTAAAAATTGCTTCGGTGCCGTTGCCGGATATGTAAATGGACAAATATTCTGTTCGTGCGGAAAGTTCGGTTTCGCTCTTAAAATGTCACCCAAGACCATAGCGCAACTTATAAGTGAAGGCGGCGTGAAGCATCTAAAATATTTTCCCAATGGCCATATAAAAAAGGATTACCTCGTATTGTCTAAAAAAATATTGGATGACAATAAAAAATTTAAGGCCCTGGTCAATAAAAGTCTTAAGTTTGTGTTGATCGAAGACTAAGGAAGGCGAACTCATCTACTCGTCAATTGAACATCCAACCTTTCATCCATCTGGCCCCCCTTTCTCTCTCTCATAACCCTCGATATGCCTTGGGCCGTCGATGTTTTTAACCCTTCATAGGATACAATCCGAAAAAAATTGGCACTAAATTGTTAATGAATTCGCGCTCCTTACTCAATTGGTTTATTCGTATTTCATTTTAAATCTATTTTTCTAAATCCACCCAATTCATTTGCCAAACTTACTCAATTATTTTAAGTTGCCATTAACTCTCGACTTGAGATAGACGATTCTTTTTAAAAACTAAAAACTAAAAACTAAAAACTAAAAACTAAGTAAAAGTATGCCAATAAAAAAATCGAAAACGTTGCAACTAGACCTCTTCACAAATCGTGGTAGAGGCGGCAAGCGCACAGGTGCCGGCAGACCGCGCTGCAAAGATTCCTTACAGCGGCACGATGCGCGCCCCGAATTTAAATCCAGTCAACCCCTGCATATCAATGTCAAGCTGATCAAGGGACTGCCCACCCTGCGCGCAAAAAATAGATTTAAATTGATTAAGCGGGCGATCTTAAGGGCGCGAGTACGCGGTTTGCGCATCATCCACTTTTCCATTCAAAGCACCCATATCCACCTTTTAATTGAGAGTGAAAACAAACGCGAACTAGGGCGTGGCATGCAGAGCTTTTGCATTAGCTTGGCGCGGAGTTTGAATGGCTTTATTAAGCGTCAGGGCAAGGTATTCGTAGAGCGCTATCACCTACATATTTTAAAAACTCCGACTGAGGTGAGGAATGCTCTACGCTATATTTTTATGAATCTTGCCAAGCATACGCGCACGCCTCATCGTTTTGATGCCTATTCGACGTTGATTTGTTTTCCGGATAAAATTAAACTAGGCTTAGCACGAGTGAATACTTATGCTTTATTTAAAGATAAAAGGCGGTGGCAGGAATTTAAAGAAGAAATGAATTTGTTGCTCGCACCCGCTGAAAGCTGGTTCCTCAAGTTTGGATGGAAACTTGTAAAATAATCATTATAAGCCGCTGGATTGCTTTTATTACGCCTATCAATAATAATATTTAAACCGCGAAATTTATTACTAAGTTTTTTTTAAAAAAACAGCCGTAGAAAAATATTTACCGCTATTTTTAAAAAATATCACAAGGATTTAAGGAAAGGAACATTGATTAGCAGTCCATGTTGGGACTCATCACCGGTTTGCCGGCCCTTCATCCTTTCGAAAAGTACAGTTATTCTACAATTGATTATAGGTGATACAAGTAATTTGTTTAATCTTATTCCATTTCTTTCCATTGTCACCACCAATAACAGTACCTTTAGAGTCTACTATAAGAAGTGGCTCTGGCCGTTCAACGATGATTTTATAAAAAGTAGCTCTATAGACGCCATATTCATGGCCCAACAATTTACAAACACCATCCGGACTTGATTTCGCTGCAAAGCCTACCCCATTCCCAAGTGCAGGGAAATCAATTTTTGTCACCTTGAAGTTCTCTCTTTGTATTTTTTTAATGCAAATAATCTTTTCAATTTTTTTCCATTTATATCCAGTGTCACCATCAAGAACTTCACCGTAATCGTTTATTCTGAGGAGTGGTTCTGGGTAAGGAACGGATACAGAAAGTGCGCTACCTGGGGCGCTATTTTCGTATCCCAAAGCTTTGCAAACACCATTTTCATTCGAATTCTCTGTAAAGAAAACTCCATCTATATTTGGGAGTGTAATAAGTTTTGCTTCAATATTGGGAAAATTGCTACTAGGATTTTTTAGTACTGCCATTCTTAAAACCTTTTCCGGGATTAGATAATCGGTAATTTGATCTGAAATTATATAATCAGATGAATCACCAATGTTTTTTTCAAGGGATGCCAGACCAGCATACTCATGATGAATGATTCTGTATTGATAAGCTTGGGGGGTTGACTGAAACCTTGAAATGTTGCAGAGGATATACGGTCGATCATCTTCACGTGAAAAAAAACCTCTACAGGTTTTAGGTCTTTCATTGACAGTAACTTGCAATTCTTCATTGAATGGGTCATCTTTTTCTACAAAAATAACGGTAACGTAAAGAGGATCTAAGTATATTGACATTTTTTTTTCATATTCTTCAAGCGAAATATCATTGGGTAGGTGCAAACTTTTCGCCCCGTCTTCTTCTATCCACTTTAAAAGATCGGACCTGATTTCATTTACTCGCATCTCATTGGCATCGCCGCCACCACCACCTTCGCTTCCAGTATGAGCAGAAATGAGATTCGTTGTAGATAGTAATAATGCTAAAAGGCAACTCATTTTTAAATTTTTCATCTTTATATCTCCATTATTTTTTACTTATTGGGTAGAGTTGAATCCCTAAATGATAAACTCTATTTTGTTTTCCTGTTTCTAAAAATTCCGACAGTGTTCGTCGAAATTCTTTTATTTTATTCTTCGCTGCGGGTAGTTTTTCTGGAACTATGGCAAAGGTCATACTTGTGATGTCCTTTTCCTCTGCTGGGGTATTATCTATAGCATCTAACCCCATCTCTAGAACTTTTCTTTGAAGGTTTTTAAGGGCGTTTGAGGTGACTCCGTTAGAGAAGTTTGTTAAAAAATTTTCAGTTTTAATAAGTATACCATCTCTTTCGTCCAGTAGATTTAATCTTTTGAGCCTGTCGATTGCTATCCTCGCCTCTGTGGTGGTTATGCCAAGCTTCTTTGATATCCATTTTGCATCACTTTTAAAACCCTCAATAAAAGTCATTTCTAAAATTGCATAATGATACCAATCTGCAATCAATGTATAGGCATCTAGCGATATTTGAGTGTAATTATTTTCAGTTTCTTTCGTGCCATTTTTTTTATTTTTAATAAATCGGTATAATTGTTCTTGGATTTCAGGTGAGGCACCCAAAATCTTAGAAAGATTTTCAATCATTTTAAGCGATGGGCTTCTTTTTCCGGAGAGCATTTGAGAGACACTAGACGAGTTCATCTTAAGCAATTGGGCAAAGGCTCGAATAGAGTATTTAGGGTTCCTTCTGCAGCGTCTTGTAAACTCTTGTGAGAGCCAGTCTTTACCATCGAGGGAGGGAATATCTTTTTCTGTCTTAGCTGTCATCGCCGATTTTATATACGAGTAATAAACTTTGCACAAGCCTTTTGCCGTTAAATGCGGCATTTGTATTTTACCAATATAATAAATTCAGTGTTGCCTTATAAAAGCTCAGGCTAAGTCTGTAAAAAATACCTTCTCCACAAAAACCCCGAAATGGAAGAAGGTATTTAATTTTTACTTTCTCATTCGTAATCAATACAAATGATTTGCGTAAATTTAAAGTATATCTGGCTGTATGGTTCACCAATGAAGTTACCACTTTCACTTATAGTTAGAAGTGGTTCAGAATTGTGTACACTGCTGTGAAAAGTGCTTCCAGGGGCTCCTCGATCGTGCCCAAGTAACCGACAAACACCGTCTTGATGAGATCTAGCTGAAATGCCCATGTTCGAAAAAACTGGGTGTGAAATTTTTCTCACACTAAACTTCTCCCTTTGTATTTTATTAAGACAAATTATTTGAGAGATTGTGTAATCGAACCATTTATTTTTTCCACCACTAACATCACCATTATAGTCTACTACTAGAAGTGAGTCAGCACTATGGCCAGTAGAGTGAGCGCTTCCTGGTGTTGCCATCTCAAAACCTAGAGCTTTGCAAACTCCTTGTTCATTCGAAGTATCCGCAAAGAAAACTCCATCGATATTTGGGTATGAAATAAATTCTGGTCCTACACTTCCTGCCTGAGCACTCTTGAAGCCGATTGTAGCTAGTAATAACAGCAAAAGGCACCTCATTTTTAAATTTTTCATCTTTACATCTCCTTTAAATGTTCATTATTAAGCACTTTATTTCAATGCTTCTTGAGAAGCAAAGTCAAGCGCGGTTAAGGCCTCTTCATCAGTTAAACCATCCTGAGCATTGACTAGTTGATTAATACGTGCGGAAAGGTTTTCAGTAAAAATGCCTGTATTATCTAAGGTTGCAATGTCTTGCTGTAGTTCCATCGCTTCACTCGCAAAGAATACTTCACTAATTGCACCATCGAGGAATGCCAAGTCTATGATCGTACATAAGCCCATCGCTGTGAAGCTTACCTCCGGATCTGCGTGGGCCTTGGTAGCTACACCAGTTGTTAAAATGCTCGTAAGCGCTAAAGTCATTAGTAATTTTTTCATATTTTTCTCCTATGTAAGATTGCAAATTATTTTGCAGATCTCGGTTGTTAAATTATGGATATTATATCCATTCATTATTCTTTATTTTATTCTTTACCTTTACTAAGTGTTTATAGTTTTCAAAACTTTTCTCCAAATCAGATATTTCTATTTTCAATTTTTTCCCAAATAATTCTTTCAGAAAACCTGCCTCGCTTGTCGGTTTCTTCTTGGCCATTTCACGTTCAAGATAGAGGAATTCCTCGCGACTAGGTATTCCATAGGAATTTTCTAATATTTCATGCGGTGTTAAAATTAAATCTATCATTTTTAACTTAATGGTTTCGTCAGTACCATTGAGTAAGTTAAAAAAATAAACACTTCGTTTGATTTCAAGATTTTGCAGAGAAAGGTCAAAGGCTTGTTTTTCGAGTATTAATAGTGAATTTAATAATCGAATTTTTTTCTTTTTATTTGAAAAATTATTCTGTATAGATTTTATTGTTTCCTGTTGAATAAGCCAGCGCTCGGAGGGTTTAATATTTAAATAGGTGTCCAATGATTTAACGGGAAATTTTAGTGAACTCAAAATTTTAAATGTATCATTAAATAAACTACTTTTGCTCTGAAAATAAAGCTGTGGATTTTTTTTTGCACTCATTAGGAATTCTTTTCGTATCAAACCATTGTCTATAAAAGTTTGCAAAACTTGATTTGGTGTATTTGGTTCAAGTAAATGGTAAGTTGTTTTGTTGATGGCACCAATAATAATTTTATAGGTTTCGCTCGCACAATTATTGGAGATGAATTTATAGCTTCCACTGTATTCCCAAAATGTCTCGATGATTTTATTAATTAAATTGTTTTTTTCATGAGAATTCATTACTAATGGGTAGGAGCTTAAATTTCTTAATTCTAAAAGATTATATTCTTTAAGCACCTCTTTAAAGGTCAGAATCGATAAATTAGAAGGGTATTTTCCATTGAAGGCGCCGAAAAGATCTAAGCTATTCTCTGCAATAGTCGCTCTAAATGACGCGACAAAATGGTAGTCTAAATCGAATAGGCAGTCCTCTCCAAAATTGGTTGCCGGGATTAGGATGCCAGTTACTTTATCTTTTCTTGCTGGAGCACAGACTACAAATCTTAACATGGAATGACCAAAACGACTCATCATGGATTCGCCTTTAGAGGCCATTAAATAGTGTATTTGGTAGATTCTGGTTGGATCAATTTTTATTTTTTTAGAAATTCCTAGGCGCGCAGGTATAACATAATTCGTAGCATCGCATGCGTTATTTTTAAATGGTGATACGAGAAATATATCTTTGAAATAGTTATACAAGGTAGGGCGACGGCATTGGTATTCGCGATCGTACATAAATGCTGAGAAATTTGTGGCAGAAAACTCTTTTGAGCTTTCTAGTTCATACGGACTTAAGAGCCTGACTCCTTTAAATGATTTTAAGCTTTTCCCATGTAATTGGGCAATATTATGAAAACGTTTATCGTCACTTATAAAAGTATTTCGTCTATTATGCCAAAAAAGTTCTCGGCATACTTCATCGCTCTCAATACTATAATCAATCGAAAAATTATCACAACCATAGATTTCATCTTGGATAATTTCTTTTTGAAAGTCGTAGGCATGAAATAGCTCGTGTGCAATCTTTTTTCTTAAAATTATATTAAGTTTTTTAGGGCATTTAAGAAAAGATAAATAAAGAGAGTTGGAGATATATATTTTTTTCTTTCTCTTGTGGTAGGCAGCATAGCGAAAATTAACTGGAACATGAGAACAAATATTAATTTCTTGTGGATTTAAATCCTTTAATCGTATTTTGTAAGCTTTAGGCAGATTTTGTACTAGCTCACTTGGCATGTCATGCAAGACCTCCGCATATATTTTATTAAATTTTGTAGGTAACGCATATGTGTTGGTTGTAGCGGTAAAAAACATAAGAATATAAACTATTGGAACTAAAAGATGTCTCATACGACCCTCCCTGAGAGAATTTTTAGAGTTAAAGTATTGAATATTTTTTTCTTTTTTAAAAATCATGAAAGACTTAGTAACTGACAAAAAAAAACAGCGCAAGGGTTATGCCATAAAGTGCGGCATTTCGTTTTTGCCACTATAATAATTACCTTTAAAGTAAGATGGGCCTTTGTTTTCTTATATCGGACAAGGTGTTAGTAGGTTCGTGAATAGAAATTTTGTGTAGGGTGAGGAAGTTGTCTTTGCTGCTAATAAACTAAAACCCCTGTATAAATTCTTTTAACTGGTGCTTCTCTTCGTTTGACAAGGCAAAACCAAATGGAGGCATTTTTCCCGCTGCCAACATGAATTTAATTGTTGGGATGTTTTGTCTCGTTAGCACTCCACGGGCCAAAAAGCCTTGTTCTTTATGACACTGTATACATGAGGCAATTTTTAAAACTTCATTTTCATATTTACTGCTCCATCTAAATGGAGGTTTTAATCTTTTATCGTTAGTTGTGTGTGATTTATGGGGTATAACACGACCATAAGATTTGATTTTTAAGTTCCAAAAAAAGACCTTTAACCTATCCTTTATGGTGGTTGGGTCAAGTGGAGAATCGTAATTTGGGCGAATGACTCTCGGCCCGTTTGGGTGACATATGAAACAGGAAACTTTAAATGGTGCTTCCTCTAGTTTTTCCTCCCATTTCAAAGGGCCAGATTTAAATTGATAAAACTTTGCTACCTTAGGAGATTTTGTTTTCTCAATAACAATGGCCAACCTGTCCCATTTGTCTTCTGAAACTCTCGCTCCATGATGGCTTTGATTCATCATCCAAATATCCTTTTCTTTTCCACTGAACCAAGTGATCTTATTAAACACTGGGTTTCCTGAAATTGTTTTTGATTCTTTTGATGCAATGAAGACTTCCTGACTGTCGTTTAAGCAAAAGCCCAGGAAGCCCATCATTAGAAAAATTAATAATGTGAGGACCTTAACTTTTCTTTTCATTGCAATAAAAATTCTGAGTGGAACCATCGTGCTTTAACTGTGCTAAGATCTTTTGAGTTGCGAAATTATCACACGTTCCTCTGCCACATTGATGAGGTTGGGAGACAATAGTTAATGTGTTGTTTGTCCCATAAAATTCAACAATTTGTTTCTTGTACAATCCTCCGCCCTCATTGAACATTGTTCCAAAAAAAGTCTTTTTCTCATCTTCACTTTCTAGCACAACTACCGTGTCTCCAAGGTCAGTGATGTTATTTACATAGACACTTAACTTGGCGGACTTGTCCATATAAGACGAGCACTCATAATCTGCATGTGCAACGGCCGTCATTGCCAATATACCAAATAAAACTAAACACTTAACACCTTTCATGATTTACCTCCCATGAATAAATTTATTAAAGGATCATTCCTTTTCTTTAAAATTTGTAATCCTTTACAGTGTTTAAGTAAAATTAATTTATTTTATATATACATTAAAATTTCTAATGTACTGGGTGCCATCACTTTTACCTATTTGGTTTAGATTTGGACCGTAAATTTTTCTAAATAAAAACGTTTTCTAGGTGAAACTTTAAAAAAAATCTATGAATTTAAGCTAGTTAACTTTTTCCTAGAAATGGCATATGCCTTGCTATAGGCGAACTAACAAGTAACAAAAACTGGAGAACAAAAATGGAAGATTACAAAAATGAAGAAACTTTATCAAAGACAATTGCCTATTCACATAATTCAAACAATATGAATATTCATAGTCTTTCTAACGCCGAAAATGAGATATTATCAGAAGAAGAATTGTCCGAGTTATCAAAAAGCCTTTTTAAGTTAAATTAATTTTAATGCCTTCTTGGTTAAAAAGATGAAGACTAAACCTTCCTTATATTTTAAAGGCCAAGAAGGCGTATATCTAGTAGGTGGAAATAATGGCCAAAAGTCTTATGCTAGCCAAATTGACTTAAATCAAGTTTTTATAGGTGAGTATATAGATGAATTTTCACTGGGGGCAATTTTCTCAGAATATGAACCCGATGAGCTTGTTTTATTAGGGTCGTCAATTGGCGCCGGAATTAGACCGGCGCTATCATTTAGAAGTTACCATTCAATCAATTGTGTCGATAGATAGTTCTGTAATCATTTCCTTTATATGCTTCTATTGCCGCATACTCGGTTAAAACTACAAAGTTTGAGTCAGACTCACTTAAGAATGATCGAGTTTCATCATTTTGAAGGAAATTACTATCTAAAACTAATTTCATAAAACCTTCTATTGTTTAACTTGTATATAGAGGAAGCTTAACAAGCTTCCTCTATTTCTTCAAAGTTTTCGTCGATATAGGACTCTATATCATGGTTCCAGTAATATGAAGAACCATTGTCAAATGTAATTAGCTGTTCATCTTCTATTAGGCCATCTATATATTCGCCTTTAGCTATATCCCAGCAAATTGGGTTTTGGTCTTTCATAATGGTTAACCGGCCAATCAATAAAATGGTATTCACCATTAAATCAATATCAAACTTATTTAAATTACAGATGTGCTAACTAATTAGAAATACTTGCTCTTATTGAAACGCATTAAAAAAGGCTTTAGAATATACATAGATGTCCGATACATAGATATGCGAGGTAATGATGATTTTTAATAAAGAACTAATAAAAGGAAACTTGACTACAATTGTTCTTAGTTCACTTGGTAATGAGGAACGATATGGATATGAAATTATAAAGAGACTAGATGAGTCTTCTGATGGTGCATTCAAAATGAAAGAAGGTACTCTTTATCCTCTACTCCATAACCTAGAATTTGAAGGTTATATCAAATCTAAAGAAAAGAAATCAGAAAGTGGCCGCAAAAGAAAATACTACCAAATAACTAAATCTGGCATGAGGCTTTTATCTGAAAAAAAGAAAGAATGGAATTCTTTTAAGCTTTTGGTTGATCACTTGGTCGCGAGAAGAGAGGGCCAATATGCATGAAACAACAAAAGAATACATAAATCAAGCACTCAAAGGTGTATGGTCTCCATTTTTTAGGAGAAGGATTCGCCGAGAAATAATAGACCATATAAAGGATGTTTCATTAGAGAAAAATATAAATGAACCAACTGCTGTTAAATTTCTTGGTGAAGCGAATGAGGCTAATTTTCTCTACCAGAAATTGATGTATCGAAAATTAAAAAGCGATTCTATCTTTTATGGAGGTATTTTTAGTTTTCTATTTATTTCAGGATTATATTTTACCTATTCTCAAATTGAGGAATATAGACTGTGGAGTTTAAGTAAATACGAAAGAATAGAGAAAAATTATAAGAAGGAAGTGCTAGGAATAAATCACTTTAGAAGAAGTAAAGAGAAGAAAAATGCAGCACTTTTCTTAGACGCAGTTTTTAATGATAAAGATAAGCTGACATCAGATAATTTCTTATCTAAATTACATGAATTTGATCACTGGGACCCAGCTAAGTCAATTACGGGCGATAAACGAGAATATTTTAAATATACAGTAATTTCTCCAAGAAGAATTACTCAATTGGCCAAGTTCGCAACAGTGGCTCTAAAAAAGGCCCAAAATAAATTGCAAGCTAGAAAAAATTATATAAAGGTCGCAGAACTAATTTATTCTACAGAAACAATGGCTGGATATAGAGTTGCTAATAATATGATTGATAAATCTTTGTTTGATAAAAAAGGGAAACTCCAGTTTTATTTTAAAACTAGAGCAAATAGATCAAGTGGTACAACTTGGGGAGTATTAAACTTAATGCCTCAAATTGTTTCTTTTGAAAAGACATTTAAAAATGTTAATTATTATAATGCTGGAATATGTCATCATTCATATGACTTCTGGTTTTCCGATATTCTTTATCAAGAGTTTACAAAAGCTTCTTTCCCATTTGAGAAGAATTGGAATGAAGAACACCAAGCAATTAAGAATATTAAAAATAAAATGAAATTAGATTGTAGGCTTAGTTTTTTAGATATTACTTCACCTCCTAAACCTATTAATCGAAAGTCAATGTGGGTTACTGGCCCAGAAGAGAAACCTTTTAGATTTATATATGAAAACCTAATTGTTGCCATATCGCAAGTTCCTTATATTCGAAATCTTGCGGGAAGATATCTCGTTTATAGAACTTCTATTTCCATTCAAGGAGATGGTGAGAAAATTTATTCTAAGCTTTAGATCAAACAGATATTTTAAATTTGGCACTATCAACACGATGGCAAAGTATTAGAGGAAAGGACCATTTAATAATTTGCCCCATTTGTTCTACTAAATTTGTGATTTTCCATAGATGCTTTAGAGGTCATAAATATTGCTCTCAAGAATGCCGAGGTCGTGGCTACGAAGATGCCCGGAAACGTGCTCGAAGGAAATATGCACAAAGCCAAGAAGCAAAACTAGACCATCGTGATCGGAACAAAGAATATCGACTAAAGAAAAAAAGGAATGAGAAAAATATCGTGATGGATAAATCTTCTAAGAAAATTACTTCCCTGATAGAAAAGAAAAAAACAGAATCAGTAGCATGGCCATTGTTGTGTATTTACTGTCGGGCTAACTGTTTTTCAGGAGAAAACTTAGATGAATTTACAACAAGCACACCAGATATCAGCTCTTCACACTCTTCTAGGAAATGATGAGAGATTATTAGAGTTATTCTTTTCCCATAAAGAACATAAAATAAATGGTTCGCCAAAAGAAATTTTACTTTCAATAAAAGCTATTCCTCAATCAGAACAATTATTAATAAAAACTGCACTGGACATCTGGTGCCTAGAGGGATGAGTTAAGTTTTCAGACTTACTTCTCTTTTGGGGCTATGAAGAATGGAGTGCATATACTCAGTCTTTGATTAATTATTTCGAACTGGATTTATTTTCATGAAAGTCATTTCAATAAACAACCATTTTCAAATACAGGGCCGAGGATTATTTATCAAAAAAGCAAATGCTTTTCTCGATGCTATGAAATTAAGAGAGTTTTCAAAAGCGACAGTGCGTTCATATGCATATGATCTTGTTGTATTCAATAGATGGTTAGAATCTCAAGAAATATCTTGGAATAACAAATTTACACAAAAAGACCTCCAAAGTTGGATGTTTTTCTGTAAAGAGAAAAATTTAAGGCCAAGGTCTATAAATAGACGGCTTGCAAGCATCAGAATGTTTTATCGTTTTTCCTATGGAATGAACATATTACATTCAGCAGGTGTGATTTACTCAAAAGGGTCTTCTCATCGCTCACGTCGTGAAAGTCGCCTTGGATTGTTTATGGTGAAACAAAAATCTTTTTGTGAATTACATATTAAGGTTCCAAAAACCATCGTTGATCCATTAAGGCCATCTGATATTGATATATTTCTAAGAGATATCAAGAGGTATCGTGATCTATCAATTATGCTAACAATGCTTCTCTGTGGCCTCAGAAGCTAAGAAGTGATTAATCTTAGAAAAGATGATGTAGATTTTCAACAAGGTCAATTGCGAGTTCTGGGCAAAGGAAATAGAGAACGAATTGTCCCAATGTCATTACATATAATGAAAATCTATGAAAAGTATTTAGCATTTGAGCGTCCAGAAAATTGTTCTTCCAGCAATTTTTTTGTAGTTCTTCAAGGGAAACGCTCTGAACTAAAAATGACTCCAGCAGGACTTAGATCTCTTTTTAGATACCGGAGATTAAAAACAAATATTTTGAGGGCCAAGCCCCACCAGTTTCGCCATACATATGGGCTTGGCACAAAATAACTTGAACATATAGGTTAATATATTGGATGAATAGTATAATTCCATGTAGGAAATTTCTTATTAAACTTCAGTGAGATATCCTCGAAATCTTCTTTAGATATTTTCTTAC
>Ga0316206_1001782_pt1 | contig 17075 bp, 12 predicted proteins | sample 6monthpyrite_MG_FD_204942 | JGI IMG/M metagenome (GOLD analysis project Ga0316206, IMG submission 204942) | Microbial mat bacterial communities from mineral coupon in-situ incubated in ocean water Damariscotta River, Maine, United States -... | ecosystem: Environmental > Aquatic > Marine >... | reverse complement strand
TCCTGATGAAATCCGAAAAGTGATCTATACGACCAATGCAATCGAATCCCTGAATAGTGTGATCCGTAAAGCCATTAAGAACCGGAAAATCTTCCCGCATGATAACTCCGCGTTGAAAGTAACCTGGATTGCAATGCAGTCGGCTTCAAAGAAGTGGACCATGCCGCTGCATCATTGGAATGTTGCACTGAATCGATTTATGATTGAATATCAAGGCCGGTTACCGAGAGGTTACTAGCATTGTGAAAACGGGCAGTTACACAGAATTATTTACAGGGTCCCATAAACCTTAACTTATCGAACTCGAATCAGATGATGTCTATTTCTTACTGTGCTTTATATTGGGCAAGTATATTTGGACTAAGATTAGAAGGGTAGGAGTGTTGTCAGTACTTTGGTTTAGCTACCCTACCCGGTAAAGCTGGGTAGGGTTATAAACACCATACTATTGCGTTCTGTCATTGTAACTACCGTACCAGTGTTGCTAGGCACGGTTATAAACGCCAATTGACAATATATTTTTATGAATTGTCATTGTAACTACCATGCCCTATCTATCTAGGCATGGGTATAAGACTGTGTTCTGTACAGCAGTTAGAACACACTAGTAATTTATCACCAGAAAAGCATTTACACAACAGTTTTTTTATTAATCATCATTGTAATTAAATAATAAATCTGACAGTACGCAATAGTATTTGCGCAGAAATTTATCTTTCTTTTATCAGGTTCTTAATCAAATCCGCCGTTAAATGCGGGCTTAATATTATTGACATACTAGTGATGCCTATTCTATGGATAAGGATTTGATATTATATGGAAGAATCTTGGCTTCTCTTGGCGTTTTGTACCTGGGGTCATTTACAACTAGCCATAAAAAGGCCTGTTTATCAGCGCCACCAGTCAATGCTTTATAATGACGGTTGCTATCTGAATGCTTAAAGAAAAACGATCGTAAATGTTTAGTTCTAACCTTCTTGCCATTTTTTAATGTAACTTTATAAAAGTGCCCACTGTTATCCAGTTCAATTTGTTGCACGGTAAAGAAGGGGAATGTTTTTTTGCAGTTGAGTGCTTCTATGTAATATTCATGATAACGATCTTTTTTACCAAATTGCTGAATGTTGTATACGTGACCATTTTTAAGAGTAACACTACCCTTTAAATTAAAGAGCGGATCTACGCTCGGTAGACCCGATATTAAAGCCTTGCAGTTAGTTGCTATTTGAGAACAACCCGTCTTTATTTTATCTATTCTAGTTCGTGTAGATGAATTCGTTTTATCAAATGAAATTGCTTTGTCTATATATTGATGAGCAGCTCCACAGTTACCATTTAAGTAATATTTTTCAGCTACTTTAAGGTAACAATCAGTCAGTTTATTTATTCTGCCTTTTGCTGAGGTATTTGTATCTGCATAGCTTTTTGCAGTTTCAATATCTTTGTATGTTTGTTTGCAGTTACCAGATGCATATTGCCTTTCAGCTTTATCTAATCTGACTTTTTGTAATCCTGTGCCACAACCAGATGACAATATACTTAACAATGCAATTAATATAGTGGTTATTAATTTAATTTTATTTTGATATAACAATTTAAAACTCCTTATTTTTATTTTTGACGTTACTTAATGTGTGTTCGTAAAAGCCTATTCACAAGGCTAGTGAATTTACTTCTATACAATTATTCTTATTTCCACTGATTATTAATGATGATGTGTAATCTGCAATTCGGATTACCTAGGCTATACAAAGCTAATGATCTAATGGGTTTCATTCATATTTTTTGAATAATGTTATCTTGTATTTCAAATACTAAGGAATCCTTAGTATCCAATCAAGGCAAAAACAAAGAATCTCTTAGTATTGTTTAAGATACTTGGATTCATAGATTGCTAAATAAGAAGAAATCACCAGTAAGTCAACGACTTAGAGAAGCGCGCCTAGATTCTGGCTTGTCTCAGAAAGTTTTGGGTATTAAATCTGGTATTGATGAGTTTTCAGCAAGTGCAAGAATGAATCAATATGAAACGGATAAGCATGTGCCTGACTATTGGACTGTAAAACGCATTGCTAAAGTACTTAAGTTGCCCGCAGCGTATTTTTACTGTGATGATAAAGAGCTAGCAGATGTCATCAAGAAATGGACTGCGAAGAAGCATAAGAAGTAAGTTATTTTTTGAAGAACGTTTAAGCACTTGTCTTGTGTGGCATCGACTAGTTGAACTCACAACACACAGCGGAAGCTCAACCTAGTATCCTTAAATCCCGTTCATAAACCCACGGTTATCGTACGCATATAAACCAAGTGCTAAAATCTGAAATTTTTGTACCTTTTGCGTAAAAAGCGCGTTAGATGCATCATAAAGATGCAATGTTAATTACAGCATCTACATCTTTAAGAGACGAAAAACAAATCGAGAACTATTGCTATGCATACTTATTTATATGTAATGAAAAATGGTAACTCATAGGAAGCTTGTAGATGTCGCTGTCAGTTATATATGAGAATTACCAATAAAACAGGCGCAAGTGTATATGAAGTTTGGAGGAAGGAAAAATTTCTTGTGATTAACTTTTTATTATAGGTCTGTAAAGTAACTCCTGACTCTAATAGATAAGGGGTTACATTTAGAAAGTTTAAAGATATTGGGCCGCACTTATATTATGACGGATAATTGATGAGAAATAGAACGCATTAATATTATTACTGAATACGATTCAACAGGTTAAGCTTTATATGCACGGCTGCGTAAGGATGAGAAAGTAATATGTTGATAAATATTTTGTATATGCTGGACAATGAATGTGTGTGGGAGCCGTAATTTGTCTGAATTGATATTAGCGAAAATTCAAGAACTATCCTATATTAACGTCATAATTAGAATTTATTGAAAATAATAAAAAGTTACATATTTACCATTTGATAAGATTACGCGGGGGAACATTCTGTGAATACAAAAAGTGTATTTCCTAAAATAAAATAGATAAGCAGGCATTCAACCTGGCTTATTGCTGAGCATGCGCTACTCAGTTGTCATAGGGGGAGGTACCAGAAAACAATTATCAAATATAACGCATGCATTGACATATAAAAATTCTACTATCAATCAAGGGGGTGACAATGGAATGGTTAGAGGCATCATTGGCTTTTGCAGTTATTATGATGGTGTTTTCGTCTATGGTAACCGTGATTGTCGAAACATTACATCGTGTACTTCGACTACGCGAGAAAGGGATGCAGCGTATTATCGAGACCGTTTATAAAAACGTGATCCAGCCGCGATTGGCACACCAATTGGAGATACAAGACGCAAGCACCAATGGTTTTATTCACAGTATGACTACTACACGTTTCCAGCCCGTGGACAAAAGTGCCAGCGGAGTGAAGGCGATTATGTCCAGAACAGTCAATGCCGAGCGCTTAATGAGCCTGACCACGTTGGAGTTCATTGAGCGACTTGCTGAAACATCCGTTGGTCAGAGTCTCATCAATGAGTCCAAGCGACGTGGTAAGCAATATACCGATGACTTTCTTAAGGATCTCGCCAGTAAGTACGAAGACATCGGTCAAAGTGCCACCGATTACTTTGCTCGGCGTGCCCGTGCCACGTCTGTGTTTGTCGCTATTGCACTCGCGTGTGCCCTGAATGTCAATGTAGTACACCTGTTTCAGACTTTACTTACGGATAAAAACATACGACAGTCTTGGATAGAGAAAGGAGAGAAGGTGGCTAAACATATGGAAGAGCAAGAAGCTGAGTTTAAAAAAATTCAGGCGCAGACATTGGAGCAGCCTGAAGTTGATGCCAACAGTCAACTAAAATCAATCAAGGATAACACAAAACAGTTTCAATCCGCCGTGTCATCACTGCGCGACTCTGGTCTTCCCGTCGGTTGGAGGACTGCACCGTGGTATACATCGAAATGGGGAAATGCTGATCGCTTGAACAAAAGTATTTTGTTTTTCCAATGGTTTATGGCTGTGTTAATGGCAGGCCTTCTCATTGGTCTAGGTGGACCCTTCTGGTTTGATATATTTAAAAAACTCTCGGTACTGACAAGCGCAATGAGGGGGCTGCAGACACCGGTACAAAAGACCAAGGAACAAGGGCAGACGCACAAGGGGAATGTAGTTACCACAGAAGACAGCGAATTTGTAAAGGTCTTTGACACAGCTGCCAAGGGATACGCCCTTGGTGCGGTGAGGGGGCGCATGTTTTTGACACCAGAGGGTCACGTAGACAAGGGAATCGCACTATGAACCCAAGTCTCATTATTTTCGGTATTCAATCGGTTGTACGTTTGGGGCGCATGTCTAGCGATGCTCTCGAGCAACAGGCCCGGGACGATAAGGCCATCTTCCCTGAAATCAAGAAGCCAGAATTCAACAAAATGGTCTTCGTTAACGGTTTTTTCAATAAGGACGAGAACACGAAATACGTAACTGGCGTTAATGCACCCTATAGGGAATATTGGGAAGGTACCGCTTCGAAACGTGATGCTAATTCGCTTGATGCGTTGTTCACTGCGGCCAATAAGATCACGGCCGAACGCGGAGGTAATCTCAATCAAAGCTTGGCGCCATCCGCGGCTGTGCTGGTTAAACAATGGGACCATAAAAGTGAACCGCTAAGTCCATGGGCACGAGTTATCTTGACAGCAGGTGATATTGCACTTGAATACGTCGCCATCAATCCGACCATCTTGGGTGGTAACGGTAACGGTGAAAAACTTATTATTGCCTACGCTATGAACCTGAGCGCACTACTTCAAGACAATGGGAAATTTGGTTTCAAAGAAGGTTTCGCTCAACGTTTGAGCGCCATGTTCCTGCGGGCGGGATTAAAAACTATAAATGACCATCCCGAATGGGTGGTATCCGAAGAGCATGCCGTCACACTGATTGCCAATACAGTCAAACCTTTGGTGGATGCTTTGCCCACTGACATAACGAGCCAGCTTAAGTGGCAGGAACTGGCAGACGCCTTGATGGGCCCCGTTGCGAGTGCAGCACTTCAGACTGTGGCCAATCATCAGACTGCGTTTCTTGGCAGTGACTTCGCGCCAGAGAAGGCTGTTGGCGTGGTTACTCGTGCCTTGTTTCTAGAGGCGGCGAAGGATGGACTTGGCGATGAATTCACAAAGGAGGGTCTTCTGGGTTTGTACACCGCTGCTCTAGGCGTAGCCGCGGAACAACCGCTATTATTTCTGGGTGATGGTAGCGATCCGGAAGATAAGTTCACACAGGAATTGTTTACTACTTTCATGACTATATTAAAAGACTCCCCGCCGCCGTTCGATAAAGAAGTGGGTGTCGCTTTGATAGGAGCTTCACTTGAGGCTGTGGGTTCCAACGCTCATCGGTTTACTGGCGAGGGCAAGCCTTGGGAGCAGGCTGCCGCTGACATAGTAAAGTCACTAACGACTAATCTTAGTAGTGCGATAACCATAAACAAAAATATTAAAAACGTCTTCTCTAAGTCTCAGTTGACTGAGTTTGGTCGCATAGTTCTCATGCATGTCGTCCAGACTCCGCGCATGCTGCTGGGCACCAAAAATGCGGCCTGGGATGGAGTTATCGTCGCTATTGCCAATGCAATGAAAGTCGATGACAAGCTGCTGCTGACAGGCGATGACTGGTTGCAGATCGTCAGCGTCGCCTCTGAAGAGGCCGCTGCCAACCCGGCGCGCCTATTCAAGCTCGATGTCAATAACCCTGACAGCGTACTCGCTGGCGAATTGATTTCCACTGTGTTGAAGTCGGCGAGCAAGATATTGTTGACACCGGACTTAAGTGCACGCACCGTGCTCTATGGTAAGACCTTACGCGAGTCCATCATTGTCACATTGCGCGCCACCTCTGGTAATCCAGAGGCAGCGCACGCTAGCATATCCAAGATTGATGATTTGGTGACCGAGCTCAATACCTTTGTTGCTCGAAATTCGGAACGCTACGGGAACAAAGAATGGATGCGTCTGTTCCGAGTGCTGTTAAGCAATGTACTTGATGGTCGCTCCACGCCAGTGTTGGATACCGATAAGGTCGAAGAATTACTCAAAGGAGGTTTATAGTGAGTATAAAAAATTTATCGCATGTCACCTATGTAGTTATAGTGCTGACCCTTGTAGGCTGTACGGCGTTTCAAATACGTGATGCAAACCATCAATTGACGACATTTTACTACGCCAAGCTTGAGGCTGAGCGTAATAAGAACTTAACCTTGACCGAAAAGGCCGTGATGATCGAAAACACTGTGTCATCGTTAAATACACTCTCTAAGAATGCCGTGGCCCAGGCTAGAGAGGAAACTAAAGTCGAGAACAAGATAGCATTCTATCGTATCGCCACTACCGCGGCCTGGCAAGCGGACAACTCTAATGTCGTGGAATACGCTACGGCGGGCCAGGCATTGTGTCGAGGTAAAAAGACTGTCAAGGTGCCCAGGGATTGCGGTATGTTGGAGGTGATTCCATTGCTGGCTAGTGTGGACGAGCAAACCAATGTACTAAATAAGCTGCAAGCAAAGACTGCAGCACCAGGGTGGAAAAAAAATAAAGTGGATATGAATGACGCCGAGGCGATTTACGAGAGCTATCGTATGGCTTTTAAAAAATTGATAAAAACACGCCGTTCGTTACAGGGTACCGGAGCCCATTCTTCGTTCCTTAAAGCTGTAGACGAGAATATGGGTACACTGTTATGCACTAATATCGATTCCAGTACACGTGGATTACTGAGTACTGTGGGTTCAGATCTTGTAACTAAGATGAGAGGGCCGGTTAAGAAAATGAAATGTGAGCTCGTGAATGCGGGAGTGGATACTGCCCTTGCTTTGTGTATTAAGGACATGGCCTGCAATTGAAATTCAATATAAAAAAGGAACTGCGGTTCGTTATTTAATAACAACGGCTCATGATTGTGTTTATAAATACACTTGAATTGGAAAAACTAAAGGCAGCAGGGGCCTAAGGTAGTCAAGTGGTTTGTGGTATTACAGTTTGCAGTTATGATAAATATCACGACAGTATTGTATATAATATAAACCAAGCTACATGAGAACAAGGAGGAGGACATGTTAAAACTACATAATCAAGGGGATGATGTACGTACGCTACAAGAAAACCTTAAACAATTGGGATATAATCCAGGAAAAATTGACGGCTATTTTGGTGAAAAGACCGAGGATGCGGTGATTAGCTTTCAGGAGGCCGAAGGGCTCTATGGTGATGGTATTGTCGGCACACGTACACTGTCGGCTTTTGAAAATATATTGAGAGAACATGTTCTAGAACAACAATCGCCCGGGATTGATTCATTAGAAGAACACCCAGATCGTTTGCCATTTGTACGAGTACAAGCAGATAAATACAGGGACGGGTATGATAGGTTTTTTCTACGTTCTGATGTTGCAGAAGTTTACAACGAAATTAGGAGTCAAGTTGTTGAGGCAGGAGGTAAAATTACCAGCTCTGGAGCACGTCGTTCATTGAATGCCAATGTCAGTCCCAGCAGGAGTGCAACATCTTTCCATTACACAGGACGCGCTCTTGATCTTCATGTCGGCAGTGGCATGGAAAGTCCAAGCCGGGACCCCTTTGTTATAGCGAGCGATGGTGATCGTTATTGGCGCGTTTACATCCGTGCAGAAGGTGGGGAACAAATGGAGATAGATGCCATAACTTACAGCAATAGAAAGCGAACTCGCAAAATCAGAGGTAATTTTCTGGATCTTACTGAGTTATTTGAACAAAATGGTTTTAAACGAATTAGAGCCAGAAAATCGTTTTTCAACAATGGATCATGGCTCGGTGCAGAATGGTGGCATTTCCAATATGAAACAGGGTTGAAAAAAAGTGTATCGACATTTGGAGATGAACTCTTGCGAGTTTATTCTAAAGAAACACTGCGTTCAACACCACCATGGCAATATCGAGATAGAATTTTTCATGTTAATTGGTGGTAGTTTATAATAAGGTAATGCCTGTGATTACACCTTATGTCTCATAAAATCTAATTCATTTTGGGTTAAGTATATAGGTGCTGATAATAAGTATGACATTTTATCTACATTTTACTGTCGCGATGAAAAAATCAGGATCACTGTCATACTTAAATACTCTGCGTATAATTTCTATACGAATTATAAACGTATCGCACGCAAGAAAAATGTTAGAATCATGTAGAAAGTACAAATTTCCCTAGTAAGTAAATGACAGTTAGTGCATTTGGGATTGTATAATCGCGTTCTATGATCCCGTTAACAATTAGAGAGCGCAGTTGGTCGCAAAGGGTAGTAGAGTTTAAAGTTTTATCGTGTGTGCAATCATGGTGATTCTTTTTACTTAGTTGTGTAGAAGTATAAACTAGCAAAGGTTTGGCATGCCTTGGGATAGCCTGCCCTGCTCATACATGTTTCAATTATTTAGAATATATGTCTTGTTTAACAATGCGTAACTGTTTGGAGTAGAATATGAAGCCTTGTCTTGTATGCGGGAACAATATTCCGGCATCTGCCAATAAATGCACACATTGTAATTCGTTTCAAAATTGGCGCCGTTTTATTCATTTTAGCTCGACTATTCTTGCGTTACTAGTTGCGTTGGTTAGTGTGGCTACTACAGCGATACCCATACTGAGTGATGCTTTTACGAATGATAACTCAAAGTTAAATATTGTTTTCAAAAATGTTAAAAGTAGTAATTCTCCTGCCGCAGGAGAATCAACGACTGAAAAGCTTATGTTTATAGTTGCCAATTCGGGTAAGCGTCCGGGAGGCATTGCTGAAGCAAAACTTATCTATACGATTAGCAACAACAAGATATACGCAAAAAATCAACCGGATTTTTATAAAGAAGAGCATCTTGAACTCTTAGAGCAATATAGGTTAGAAGATAATGACGTAGATACTATTACTTATGCCTTTACCTTGGAAATGCAAATGATAAATGCTAAAAAAGCATTAAATAAAGAAGTATTCTTAGAGCCAGGAGAGTCTTATTTGTTATCACTTGGTATAAATAATTTAACTGATGCTGTCTTATATCTTAAAAAAGGAATTAAGGAAGTTAAGTTCCAGAATTCACGTGCAGAAGAATTAGCTACAATCTATTTTAATACACTTCCTGTGCACTCAGTAGGCGAATGCTACGTAGAATTCAAGCATATATATTTTTCAGGAGAAAAGAAGAAAATACCAGTGGTATTAGAATGTACTGACATGAATATGATTCTATGTGAATTAAAGAATACTAAAAGCAATAAAACTACAAAGCTGTTGTGTGGTGATAAGATGAACACTAAAAAGTTAACAGGTGGAAACTAAGTCAGATAGACTTCATTTGTATCACGAATTCTAATGTTATCAGGACTATATAAACTACGTTCATTAAGAACATATTATCGGACGCTGGTTAAGAAAACGATAATTTGCATAAATTTACTGATTTGGCAATTACCGACCCTATGCTGCCTGTTAGAATATTCTAATACAGAACTGAAATATTTCTTTAGCAGACATTAAGAATAATGCTGTACGTTCTGTAATTGTTTTTTACTTATAAAGTGAGCTCATCTATCTATAACAAGTTAATTGAGCAATCAATTGCTTGTTTTAACAGAGGTTTAAGTCGCAGTCGAGATGAATATTTGGTAATGTTGTATGGTATTAGAAAAGTATTAGGTAGTATCTGCCTAATAAAGGAAAAGACATATTCTGTCTAAATAACTGTTAAGTGCCAACAAGGAAATTCAAATGAGTACTGGTGAAATGAAATCTATAGATCAAACGATTGATAATTTGAATCAGCAAATAAATGAACATCGTCAAGAAGGAAGGCGTATGCAATTATTTGCCTTTATTATGGGTGCTCTCTTATTAGGTGCTGGCTTTTCGATATATCTTTATCAAGAGATTGAAGCAAGTTCAAATAATGCCTATTTAGAAAGTATAATTTCTAAAATACTAGCTACCTCAGGAGAGACAAGTGAAGCAGCAAAAAATACGGCCAAAGAGTTAGGTGCTTTGCGTAGCAAAGTACTGGAATCAAATACTAGCATCACTGTAATTTATGTATTTGTAGGTGTTTTCATAGTCGTATTTGGTGTATTAATGGCGATCTATAGATTTCATTTAACAGAAATATCTAGAGCTCAACAACAAAAGCTAGGGCTTCAGCGCATACGAATTGCGGCAAATAACAATGATAAAGATGGGTTTGGCAGCGAGGTTAGGGAGTCTCTAACATATGGAGCGTTTGATTATACTACAGGGAAAGAAAAGAAAATGGAGAGTCCATTACCTGGTCACCCTACATCAGACTTTGCAACTTTATTTATGAATAAAGTTTTGGACAATATCAATATTGATTTCAAGCAAAAGAATAAAGGTGCTTAACAAATAAATCGTTTGGACGCCTACTGCGTAGGCGCCCCACGTTATGGCGTTAGGAATCAAACGAAAGGTCGCAGCTATGACTGAACATATATCAGATCGACTAAATGCAGTTAAAGGATTAACGGAATTATTTCGCGCTGAGAGAATGGTGTACTTAGGGGTAACTATTATCTCATTGCTGATGCTAATCGGTAGCGCACTTTCATTAATGTTAAGTGGGCAGGCCGGAACCGTTGAGCTGAGTTTGCTATTTGGATCTTCTGGGTTAATTACCTATACAGCAAGCCGTTTACTACACATGTGGACTTTAGCATTAAAATGCTTGGTGCCTTCCGAAGAGGAGGAGAAGAAATGAATCCAGATCTCGAAAAACTTAAAAAATCTTCAATAAGAAGTGCATATTTTACGGCTATCGGCGTAGTATTTGTATTAGCTGCATTAGGGTTTCTTGCTATCCAGTCCAACTCACTCCAGGAATCCGATCAGAATTTGTTAGAAATAATTAAGCTTCAGCAAGATTCTATCGAATTACTAAAAAACCAAATCGCAAAGAATGAGGAAAAACAAACTGTAGTAATCCCTGTTGAACCTCAATATAGAGTTGAAAAACGACAGAAGGTAAAAGAATTTTATGAAAGAAATCCCCATTGTTCCGGCGGCAAAAATATTTCATGGCCAGTGATGGCAGGGGAAGAATGGAAAATCGATCCTAAGTCAATCAATGTTAGCGTTACAACAAAAAGCACGAAATCACAATTCGTCGGTGTAGATAGTGCCAAAGAAACTGGTTTTAGATTAGTAGGTCACATTATTAATAATGGCAATTGTGTAAAGGTGCTTGGTAGCACAATATCAAAAGACGGTAGGGGTGCACTCGGGGTAACAGTAAATTATGAAGAGTACCGTGAGGTGCGTACAAATTGATTCCTAACAAGGCAATTCCAGTTGAACTCACAGCCGATAGCTGCCGTCTATTTTAAAATGTCGGTATGCCCGCTTTGGGCACACAGCGGAAGCACAACCCTTTATCCTTAAATACCGTTCTTAAACCCACGGTCATCGAACGTCCTTATTGTTGCTAGTTCAGTAAGTATTTGTTAAATAATTGATATTCTGGCTGAATGAAACGAATAAATAATATTGGCTTTAATTATGCTTAAGTTGCTTTTCGTATTAATTTTACACTTACTGCCTTATTCAGTCTAAGTGATAGAGGGTGGCTTCGGTCACATTCTACCTACTTAAATCATTATATTATAGTGATATTTTTAAATAGAAGCGGAAATAATAAGTGCTTGATATTATTATTCCTAATCCGGTATATTAAAGAAAAGGATATTTTATATGAGTAGTTGAATGCAGAAATTAACCTTCATGTATTCAAGTGGTCTTTATTTTAATAGTTATGCTACTAATAAGGATGGGGCAATGGAAAAACTATTTTTTGATGGAACAACGTTAACATGGAAAGGTAAAGGAATCTTCAAGGCTACCTCTGGCATGACGCATTTTCAAATGCCTAAAAACCAATGCATACCAGATCGCGGACCTGTGCCTGAAGGGAATTATTACATCCCTTTAATCAAAGGTGATTACGCCAAAGACGATGGTAATGGTATATGTCAATTAAAGCCTTCCTGGCAAATAGAAAAAATTCCTAGAGGAAGCAAGGCGGGTGCATGCGAACCTTTTTGGGCAAACTGGGGAAATAACCGAGTTAGGTTTGAGCCTAGCGATGTGGGAACAAAAAACAAATGTAAGCCATCGCGCAGTGGATTTTATCTGCATGACTCGACAAAGGGGTTTAGTCATGGCTGTATTGAGGTAGAGGAGAGTTTTTTTAATAGCTTAAGAGGTTATATAAAATCCAACAGGAATAAGAAATTACTTCTGAATATTAAATATACACCTGGTGTTCAAACTAATGGTGGTACTTTCAAATGAGGCGGTATCTATTAATAATTTCTTCATTGATTTTTGCGCAATCTTGTGTGGCTCAGAACGACCTTGATAATGTAGTTATCGATAATAAAGTCTTATCAAAATGTCTCACTATCAAAAAGAATAAAATAGAAAATTACGGCAATGCGATTTTCCTGGATGCGGCATTGGATATAAAAGATAATATCGGGGTTTGTGGTTGTAAATCTGCTTTACTTAAATACGATGTAACATTGCTTGATAGTGGTGTGTCTATTACACATGGCTTGGTTTCGACATTGAACAAACATCAATATAAATTTGTGATTAATACTGATAATTCGATATATAAAAATAAAAAATTTCGTTTAGCTGTTAATTGCACATATTAAGCTATTGATATAAACCTGAATTCCAATATCGTCTGAATGTAGGTGCGTAAAGAATAAATTATCGCACTCTCAACTCATACAGTTCGATAAGACTGTATATAGCAATGATGTGTATCATAGGTGAATTTGTATAAGATATGATAAAAAATGCCCGCAACTAATGATGGCAGCATCCCTGATAAGTAGTGGCTCATCCTGACAAAAACGTCGTACATACAATTGAATCATCATATATCAATGGATGGGCTGTCATATGTTTGATTGATATAACTCGCATGCCTCTCAAGTAACTAAAAAAAGTCAATTTATTGTAAAGATTTTCGACATTGTCATGGCTTTATAACTAATTTTAAGCGCGTAAACAAACCATTCAATAAATTATTATTATTTTATATTCATTGTCTTAGGTAAGAAATAAAGCTCATTGTTGTAACTAGTAGTAATCTTCAGTAGACGAAAGTAAAAAAAAACTTTATTGTATGTGCACAAATTGGATCAAAATAATAAATTTAGGTTTTAAACCATGGAAAATAGCAAAAAGAGTATTTCTAATGCTCGTAAACTTCTTGTTGCCCTGTTTTTATACTTTTCGTTTTCTCTATTACACGCCGCACCTGATATCAATATAGGGTCTGTAAACGGCACGCCTGGTACGGTCGTCAATGTTCCCGTAACAATAACAAATGATGGTTCAGCCACTGCACTTCAGTTTGACTTACAATATAATTCAGTCCAATTGACGGCTGGCGTGCCTGCGACGGGTAGTGCACTTAGTGGTCATGGTTTAGGGTCATCAGCCCCGTCTGTAGGTGTAATGCGTATTGTTATTATACCTTCTTCAAGTAACAGCCTGATAGGTTCAGGTGTGTTAGTTAATATTCCATTCACGATAGATTCATCAGCAACAACGAGTCAGTCTATTAATGTCACCAATCTTGTGGTTGGTGATATCAATGCTACGGCAATTGCGTCAACGTCAACCGGCGGTTTGCAAGGCACCATCACACTTCCTGTTACTCAAGACACTGAGGCACCGACTGTGACAGCACCTGCTGATATCGTTATTGAGGCTACGAGTGTCCAGACACCAGTAAGCCTGGGCGTTGCTACTGCCGTGGACAATATTGATGGTGCACTTACACCCACCCCGGATAATAGTGGCCCCTTTGCATTAGGCATAAACAACATCGTCTGGAGTGTCACTGATGTAGCAGGCAATACAGGCTCAGCAACTCAGGTTGTGACCATTCAGGATACGACATTACCTGTCATACAGCCATTGACTAATGTAACAAAGTCAACCACAAATAACACAGCGATAGCCGTTACACTTGGGCAAATAAACGCTACTGATATTTTTACACCTGTAACCGCTACCAACGATGCGCCGGCTCTTTTTCCTGTAGGTACAACAACTGTTACCTGGACAGCAATTGATGCCAACAATAATAAGGCGACCGCGATTCAACTTGTTACCGTTGTTAATAACACAGCACCTGTTATTACACCTCCATCTAATCAATCTTCTATTGAAGGAGGTCAATCTTCTCTAGCGATTTCCGCAAGTGATACAGACACTCTGACTTATAGTGCATCGGGTCTGCCAACAGGACTAAGTATAAATTCAAATACTGGTGTTATCTCTGGATTACACGCTAATCCTAGTGCAGGTAACTATAATGTGACCATTACCGTAACAGATGGTATCACCTCGGTTAATGCTACTTTTGTATGGGCTGTGATAGCCAATCAAGCGCCTACGATTATTCCTCCGGTATCCATCACCACAGAAGCCACTGCGGTTCTGACACCTGTTGGTTTGGGTAACGTAATTGTAACGGATGATGTTGATGTTTCACTCACTTCAGTCGCAAGTGTTACAGGGCCGTTCGCTATTGGTGTTAATACAGTCGTTTGGAGTGCTACTGATAGTGGCGGTTTAACTACAGCAGTCAATCAAACAGTGACGATCGTTGATACGACACCACCAGTATTAACTGCACCTGTTGCTATCAATGCGACCACTACTGGGACTACACCTATAGCCATTAATTTAGGCCTGCCGAGCGCAACTGATATTTTTGCGGTTACTATCAGTAATGATGCGCCAGCATTGTTTCCGGTTGGGATTACCAGCGTCACCTGGACAGCTACAGATGCCAGCGGCAATAGTGTGAGTGCTACTCAGCTGGTTACAGTAACTACCCAGTCAGGAATCGTCTACAACTACAGCATTCTGAATGCCGCCTTATCCACCGGCAGCGCACAAGTCATGAGCTTGTCAAACAACAATACCATTCTGGTTGGTAATACGACGCTCACACTTAATCAGTATCAGCGTGGCACGATCCCGGCCAGCGATATGCAGCAAGGTGCGACCATTACCGGGAGTGGCCCGTTTGATATAGGCAGTAGTATAGATGCCACCGACATGCCTGTACCGAAACAATTTGAAGGTACTCAGTTTGTCATACCGCATTACCGAAATACCCATTATTACTACTTACTGAGCACCAGCGGCAATGCCACAGCGCAAATCAAAGTCGGCACCAACACAACCAATGTTCCATTACCACAAGGACAAGTTGTTGAGTTCAATGCCGGTAGTGATAACAGCTTGTCAGGTAATATCACATCAGATCTACCCATCCGTGTTATGCACCGTGCAAATAATGGTTCGTATATCGACAATCACCCCGTACCACCAGCGGCTTTAGAAGTATGGGGTGTTCGTACACAAAATATAACCATTGGTGCGCTTCAAGATGGCACCAACGTTACTATTACTACACATAAGGGCAATACGACTAATATCGTACTAAATGCAGGCAGTCGTTATGCAGTAACAATCGGCTCAAAAGCCACACAAGGTGCCGGTGATGGCTTCCGCATCACTGCAGATCAACCCATTGCAGCCATTCAAACTGCCGACTCAGATGGTTATGAGCAAACAGCATTCATGCGTACACAAGATTTGGGAACTCATTTTGGTATCCCGACCAATGCGCAATACATCTCAATAGTCTGCCCGACACTTAATACATCTGTGACCTTGTATGACAGTCAAGGAGTGGTAAAAGGACAGCAAACTTGTAGCGGCACAGTTCATGGCAAGGCTTACTTTGGTGCGGCAGGATCGGGTAACAGAATTGCAGGGGGATCTTATCTGGTCAGTGATCAGTCGATCTTTGTAATGTATGAAGATGCTACGATGAATGAAGAGCACAACTTGTTGGGTCGTAAACCTGCCCCTATCGTTAATACTGATCCTGTCGCACAAAATGACAGTGTCAATACAACCGTAGACACCACGATAATTATCAGTGTATTGTCTAACGATACTGATAATAATGGTGATACGTTGTCAGTATCAAGCGTTACGCAGGGCGCTAATGGCAGTGTCATTATTAACGCTGATAATACCGTGAGCTATATACCTAATACGAGCTACATTGGCAATGATGTATTTAGTTATACAATTAGTGATGGTAATAATGGTTCTGCCAATGCAAATGTAACAGTTAGCATTTCAGCTGCTAGCAATAATGCTCCACAATTGATTAATCCAGGCGCACAAAACTTGATAGAGGGTGACAGTGTCAACCTGGCCATTATTGCCTCTGATACTGACGGCGATGCATTGTCATATAGTGCAACTGGGTTACCATCTGGTGTCAGCATCAATACAAATACAGGTTTAATATCTGGTCCGCTGACTATCGGAAGTGCGGGTAGTTATTCCATTAATGTTGACGTTACTGACGGTACTGATATAACAAATATTAATTTTACACTTACAGTAACTACCCTGTCAGGAATCGTTTACAATTACAGTATTCTGAATGCCGCCTTATCCACTGGCAGCGCACAAGTCATGAGCTTGTCAAACAACAACACTATTCAGGTAGGGAATACGACGCTCACACTTAACCAGTATCAGCGTGGCACAATCCCTGCCAGCGATATGCAACAAGGTGCAACTATTACCGGCACAGGTCCATTTGATGTCGGCAGCAGCATCGATGCAACTGACATGCCCGTACCGAAGCAGTTTGAAGGCACTCAGTTTGTCATACCGCATTACCGAAATACCCATTATTACTACTTACTGAGCACCAGCGGCAATGCCACAGCGCAAATCAAAGTCGGCACCAACACAACCAGTGTCCCATTGCCACAAGGACAAGTTGTTGAGTTCAATGCCGGTAGTAATAATAGTGTGTCAGGTATTATCACATCTGATCTACCCATCCGTGTTATGCACCGTGCAAATAATGGTTCGTATATCGACAATCACCCCGTACCACCAGCGGCTTTAGAAGTATGGGGTGTTCGTACACAAAATATAACCATTGGTGCGCTTCAAG